>UMHP01046502.1_pt1 | contig 82193 bp, 68 predicted proteins | sample 1965571 | NCBI WGS metagenome assembly UMHP01 (sample SAMEA4836103, study PRJEB28245) | human gut metagenome | biome: gut microbiome; material: fecal sample | place: Denmark | collected 2008
TATTAACCAAGTAGTCTTGATTGACTACATCATTATTATACTAGGAGAAATAGAAAAATTTGAAAATAATTAAAAAAAAGGTAGAAATACATATAAATAAATAATAAAAAAATATACATAATGCATAAAAAAATAAAAGTGCTTTCAGAAATATAGTAAAATATTGAAAATATTATCAAAAATAAGTAGAATGAAAATAAAATAAGTGACAATGGACAGCCTGTTAAAAGGAGAATGTACAATGAAATGTAGAGCGGAATATGAGAATGAATTAGCAAAAACTCGTGATCAACGAATGAAGTGGTGGAGAGATGCGAGATATGGAATGTTTGTACATTATGGGATTTATTCGGTGTACGGAAAACATGAATGGGCAATGGCAGAAGAAAACTGGGATCCAGCAGAATATGCAAAATATGTTGATGGGTTTCAACCAGTAGAAGGATGTTGTAGAGAATGGGCAAAATTAGCGAAAGCAGCGGGAATGAAATACATGGTGTTAACAACACGCCATCATGAAGGTTTTTGTTTATGGGATTCCAAAATTAATTCATTTAATTCTGTGAATTATGGACCACATAGAGATATAGTAAAGGAATTTGTAGATGCATGCAGAGAGTATGGATTAGGTATTGGATTTTATTCGACATTAATGGAATGGCGACATCCAGATAGTAGTAAATGTGCATATGCTGGTGAGGCTAGACGCAGATATCAAGCATACATTATGGGATTAAATGAAGAGCTAATGAGTAATTATGGAAAAATAGATATATTGTGGTACGATGTTCCAGATCCAATGGAATCACAAGAGGGATGGAATGCTTTAGAAATGAACCAACGTATAAGAGAATTGCAACCAGATATTATCATTAATAATCGTAGCTTTTTACCAGAGGATTTTACAACACCAGAGGGAAATGTTATCCCAGCAGATAAAGACTGGGAAGCATGTATGACATTTAATGGATTAAGCTGGGGATATTTAGATTCTGAAAGAGTAAGAGGATATAACCATACACCACAACAGATTGCAAGAATGTTGTATTTAGTTTCAAAGGAAGGAGGAAATTTATTATTAAACATTGGTCCTAAAGCGAACGGAACAATTCCAGAAGATGTTATTGAGCCATTGTTGACTGTTGGGAAATGGATCGAGAAAAACAAAGGTTTCCTATACGGAAGAAAAGTAGCAAAAAGGATTAATTATCATACAACAACGGGAATCTGTTTTGAAAAAACAAAAGCGTATGCATGGAATTTTATTTGGCCGTCTGATAATACAATTTATATATCAGGGATTCAAACGAAATTAAAATCAGCTTATTTTACTGCAACAGGTACAAAGATTGATTTCAATCAAGATGAATATCGAATTACTTTAAAATGCTTGCCAGAAAATGAAGAAGATTCTATTTTAGGTTTAACTATCATAACGCTTGAGTTTGAAGATGAGATTGTGTATCCAGGTGTTGGGTGGAACAGACATACTACACGATATGGACAATTAAATTGTGGTTATACTTACAGTAAAAAATAGGAAGGGAGAAAAATATGAAACAGCGAATAAAAAAATTATGTGCAATGTTAATTGCAGGAACAATGCTATTTAGTATGGTAGGATGTTCAGGAACGGAAAGTAAAGAAAATACAAAGGGAAAAACCCAAAAAGAAGAGAATACGGATAAAGCTCTCTATATTAGTGTGGAAAAAGAAAGTACAAGTTCGGACAAAGTTGAATTTCCATGGTATAACTTAAGATTACCATGTATCTTAATGTACAGAAGTTTAGTTTTAGCCAATCCAGCAGAAACAGAATTTGCTCCTGATATGGCAGAATATGAGATTTCTCCAGATGGTTTGGTTTATACATTTAATCTAAAAGATAATTTAAAATGGTCAGATGGTGAGCCTCTTACTGCAGAAGATGTGAAATGGTCTGCAGAAACAGCGTTAAAAGCGACACAAGTTACATCAACATTTACAACATGTTTTAATTATATCAAAGGTGCAAAAGAATTTACAGAAGGAACAGCTGATACAATTTCAGGTATTGTAATTGATGGAAATAAAATTATTTTTGAATTAACTGGAAGTTATGCAAACTTCTTAAAAAGCATGGCACAATTTTCGATATTACCAAAACATAGTTTGGAAAATGAAGATCCATTAACTCTTTATCAGTCTGATTTTTGGGCAGAACCAGTTACTTCAGGATACTATAAATTTGATGAGATGCATGCAGGAAGTTATTATAGCTTGTCATTAAACGAAAACTATGAAGGAACTAAGCCTAAGATTGAAAAAGTTGTTTGTAATTATGTTTCCAATCAAACAACAGCAATTACATCTGGAGCGAGTGACTATGCATTTACAAATTCAAGTTCAGATATTGAAGTTTTAAATAAAGATGAAAATCTTACAGGATATTTTAATGAATATTTATTCTATAAATACTTGATCTTTAATATGAGCGGAGCGGATGGTAATCAAAATCCAGCAATGCAAAATCCAAAAGTAAGAGAAGCAGTTGCATATGCAATTGATAGAGATGCAATTGCAGCTTTATATGGTGATGTAGCAAAAGTTATTTATAATGGTGTGCCAGTTAGTGATGAATCAAATGATGGCAAGGTCTATAAATACGATCCAGAAAAAGCAAAAAAACTTTTAGACGAAGCTGGTTGGGATTGGGACTATACAGTTCGTATTCTCTATTATAATGATGATGAAACATCAAAGAATATTATTGCAGCCATAGTTCAGTATTTGCAGGATATTGGAATGAAAGCAGAATCAACATATACAAGTCAGGGAACACAGGATTTGTTTACTACACGTGATTACGATATTGGTTTTAAAGGAACTGGTCCTTTAGATACATATTATTCTGAATATATGTCAAATAGTGCAACTTTCCAAAATATTTATGGTGGAGATACAGCTTTTGATGAATCTATTTCTCGTTTGATGTCTTCCACAGATATGGAAGGACAAAATGCTGCGAAAGCCGAATTACAGAAAATTGAAGAAGAGAAATTATACAAAGTTCCTATTTTGACACTGGGATACTACACTTATTTAAATACATCTCGTTTGAATGTTCCAGAAGATCTTGATATGGGTACACCAGGACATAGATGTGACATTAAATTTACAGAGTGGGAAATTAAGTGAAACTGCCTAACAAAGAGGGATGAAAATTAATTATTCATCCCTCTTTGTGCATATTGGATAGGAGAAAAAATGATAAAATATACAATTAAAAAATTATTAATGATGATTCCCATGCTATTAATTATTAGTGCACTGATTTTTTTTGGAATGAAAGCAACAGGTATTGATCCAATTAATTATCTGGCATCTCCAGATATTGTTGCTAATCCTGCGTTGTTGGAAGAATTAAGAGAAAGCATGGGTTTAAATGATCCTGCAATTGTACAATATTTTCGCTGGTTAGGCGAAATGCTAAAAGGTAATTTCGGCATATCACTTAGTACAGGAACAGCAATCGCAGATATCATAAAAAATTACCTTCCTGCAACATTGATACTTTCAGGGATTTCTTTAGTTGTTTCAACTATTTTGGGCATAGCATTTGGAATTATTTCAGCAGTACGCCAAAACGGTATTTTTGACTACATAGGTAGATTTTTAGCTGTATTAGGACAGGCTGTCCCACAGTTTATTATTGGAGTAATTTTATTAGCGATTTTTTCAGTAAACTTGGGTTGGTTGCCATCAAGTGGTAGATTTTCTGCTAATGGTGCAGGATCTTTTTTGGATTCTGTTCAGCATCTAATATTACCTGTCATTGCAGTAACGATTCCAATGTGTGCAGTTCTTGTGAGGTATACTAGAAATTCTATGCTTGATATCATGAATTCAGATTTTATTAAACTAGCAAGAAGTAAAGGAATTCCTGAATGGAAAGTATACATTAAACATGGATTTCGTAATGCGCTTCGACCAGTTTTAGTAATATTGGTGTTTAGAATAAGCCTTCTTTTTAGTGGATCTGTTGTAGTAGAAAATGTTTTTGCTTGGCCAGGAGTTGGGGCAAAGTTAACAGAATCTGTGGTTTCAGGAGATTACACAGTAGTTATGGTTTTAGCATTAGTTATTGCAGCATCAGTTTTGGTTGCATCTTTTTTACTAGATATTATAAGTGCTTTGCTTGATCCTAGAGTTCGTGCAAACTTATAAATTAATTCATAAGTGGAAAGGAAAAAATCATATGGAGCATCAAGAATATATTAGTAAAGAACAAAAACAATTGCGAAGTAAGGAAATAAGAAAAAAAAGAATTAATAAATTTTTGAAGAATAGATTATCAGTATTGGGTTTTATAATGACGTGTTTAATCGTTATAGCATGTTTTATTTGTCCAATATTAAGTAAGCAAACATATGATGCAGTTAATATTGCAGAAAGTGCATCGGCACCTTCCATGGAACATATTTTTGGAACAGATAAATTAGGACGAGATTTATTTATTCGATGTATGGCTGGTGGAAGATATTCTATATATATAGGAGTGTTTAGTGCGGTATCAAGTACTGTGTTAGGTGTTATCTTAGGTGCTATTGCGGGATATTTTGGAGGTAAAATAGACTCTTTAATTATCCGATTAACAGAAATATTTCAGAGTTTCCCTCAAATGGTATTGGTTATGATTATGGTTGCTGTGATGGGAAGAGGAATAGGAAATATATTAATTATATTTACTGTCACAGGATGGATGTCTACAGCTCGACTGGTTCGAAATGAATTTTTAGCGTTTAAAGGAGAAACTTTTGTAAAAGTTGCTGAGGCATTTGGTATGAGTAAAATAAAAGTTATGTTTAAAGAAATAATCCCCAATATAATGACACCAATTATCGTTTCTGCAACGGCTGTTATCCCAGGTTATATTTTATCAGAAGCAAGTCTTTCTTTTTTAGGAGTAGGTGTTGCTGATTCTATACCTACTTGGGGAAATATAATGAATTCAGCAACTTCATTAGGAGTCATTACAAATTATTGGTGGATGTGGGTTATTCCAGCTGTACTTCTTACAATTTTTGTTTTATCTGTTAATTTTTTAGGTGATGGAGTGCGAGATCTATTGGACCCAAGATAATGAAAAGTTAGGTGAGATAAATATTATGAACGAAAAAAATATCATACTAAAAGTTAGAAATTTATCAACAAGTTTTTTGAGTGATAACAAAGAAATAAATATTGTAAAAAATGTTTCATTTGATGTAAAAAGAGGAAAGGCATTAGCAATCGTAGGTGAATCAGGTTGCGGTAAATCAGTAACAATGAATTCTATTTTAAAATTGTTAGGACGAAATGCTAAAACAGATGCTGATGAGATTACATTTTACGAAAAACAGAGTAATGGAACAATAAAACCCCATTATATTAATAAAATAAAAAAACAAAATGGAAAAGAAATGAATTATCTGCGAGGGCAAAAAATATCTATGGTTTTTCAAGATCCGATGTCATCACTAGATCCTGTATATCGAGTTGGAGATCAGGTGATGGAAGGATTACGTGAACATTGTAAAATTTCTAAGAAAGAAGCTAAAAAGAAAACCATAGAAATTTTCAAAAAATTGGGAATACCGGATGCTGAAAAAAGGGTGAATTGTTATCCTTATGAATTTTCAGGAGGGATGAAACAACGAGTAGTTATAGCAATTGCACTGATATGCAATCCCGATTTAATTATATGTGATGAGCCAACAACAGCATTGGATGTTACTATACAAGCACAAATCATGGATATTTTAAAGGAATTGCAGGAGCAACTAGGGATATCTATAGTTTTAATAACACATAATATGGGCCTGGTAGCTCAGATGGCTTCAGATGTATGTGTAATGTATATGGGCAGAATTGTAGAAAAAGGTACACGTGAAGAAATATTTTTAAATCCACGACATCCATATACTCAGGCATTATTAAAATCTGTACCTGTTTTAGGAATGGCCAATGATAAAAAGTTAGAAACTATTCCAGGTATAACACCAAACCCAGCAGATTTAAAAGAAGGGTGTGAATTCGCCGATCGTTGTACTTATTGTAAGAATGAATGCAGAACAGGAAAAATATCTCTTTACAAAGAAAACGAAAATCATAGCGTAAGATGTTTACTTTATAAAGAACGGGGGTGGGATTGTGAGACAAATTGAATCAAAAGAAGTAATTTTTGATATTGAAAATTTATGCACATATTTTCACGGCAGAAAAAACAATGTTGTTCGTGCAGTTGATAACGTAAGTCTAAAGGTATACAAGGGAGAAACGTTAGGTATTGTAGGCGAATCTGGTTGTGGTAAATCAACGTTAGGAAAATCTATAATGTCGTTAGAAAAACCAACAAGTGGAAAAATATTTTATAATTACGAGGGTCAACAAAAAGACATTACGCAATTTTCAAAAAAAGAATTATTTGAATTTAGAAAAAAAGTACAAATGGTTTTTCAAGATCCCTATTCAGCACTAAATCCAATGAAACGAGTATATGATTCATTTCATGAACCTTTAAAAATACATGGATTTTCAAATAAGGATACAAGAGAAAAAATGATTTCTAATGCATTAGAAATGGTTAATATACAACCAGATTATATGCTACGTTATCCACATGAATTTTCAGGAGGACAACGGCAGAGATTATGTATTGCTCGAGCTTTGGAAATAAATCCTGAAGTTTTAATTTATGATGAGCCAGTATCAGCGTTAGATGTTTCAATACAAGCACAAGTGTTAAATTTAATGAAAGATATTCAGGAAAAATTAAATTTAACCTATTTATTTATTGCACATGATTTATCTGTTGTAGAATATATGAGTGATAGAATAGCTGTTATGTATCTTGGGAAAATAGTTGAATTATCAGATTGCTCTAAGTTATATGCATCCCCTTGTCATCCATATACAAAAGCATTGCTTTCTGCTATACCTATTCCGGATATAAAGAATCAAAAAAAACGAGAAGTTTTAGAAGGGGAAGTTCCATCTCCTATATCTAAACCTAAAGGATGTGCTTTTCACACAAGATGTAAATATTGTAAAAATATATGTAAGAAAATGGAGCCTGAATTATACGAAGTTGAAAATGGACACTTTGTAGCATGTCATTTATATACCTAAGTGAGGTGAGAGTAATTGAAGGAAACAAATTTAAAAAAAAACATAGAATCAATTCATAAAAAACTAATTGTTTCATGCCAGGCATTAGATAATGAGCCATTACATTCTCCTTTTATAATGGGAAGAATGGCACTTGCAGCTCTAGAAGGTGGTGCTTGTGGAATTCGTGCAAATACAAAAGAAGATATTTCTGAAATACAAAAGTGTGTAAATCTTCCAATTATTGGAATTGTAAAAAGAGATTATGAAGACAGTAATATATATATTACACCAACAATGAAAGAAATAGATGAACTAATGGAAGTAAAACCAGATATCATTGCGTTGGATGCAACGTGTGATATAAGGCCTAATGGTCTTTCACTTCAAGCGTTTTATAACGAAATACGCGAAAAATACCCTGAGCAGCTACTAATGGCAGATTGTTCAACAATTGAAGAAATGTTAAATGCTGATGCTATGGGATTTGATTTCATAGGTACAACACTTGTGGGATATACAAACCAAAGTAAAGGATTAAAAATAGAAAATAATGATTTTGAAATAATTCGAAAAGTTTTAAAATTAGCGAAGCATCCATTAATAGCAGAAGGAAATATTGATACCCCTGAAAAAGCAAAAAGGGTAATTGAGTTAGGAGCATATAGTGTTGTTGTTGGATCAATTATAACACGACCACAGATAATTACTCGTTCGTTTGTTAATGCATTAGAATTGGATAATTGATTCCTATTTTAGAAGGAGGATTTGAGAATGTGTGAATTAAAAAAATTTTGTGGAATTATACCTGCATTTTATGCCTGCTATGATGATCACGGAGAAATTAATGTAGAAGGTGTGAAAAAATTAGTTCGTTATTTTATCGACAAAGGAGTAGCGGGAATCTATGTTAATGGATCATCGGGAGAATGTATCTATCAAACTGTAGATGAAAGAAAAAAAATTTTAGAAACAGTAATGGAAGAAGCAAGTGGACGTATAGTAGTAATTTCTCATGTTGCATGTAATAATATCAAAGACAGTATGACATTAGCCAAGCATGCTGAAAGTTTAGGAGTTGATGCCATTGCCTCTATTCCACCAATATACTTTAGATTACCAGAAGATTCAATCGCAGAATATTGGAATCAAATTAGTTCGGCAGCTCCAAATACGAATTTTATTATATACAATATCCCACAATTAGCAGGAACGACATTAACAGTTCCTTTGTTTAGAAAAATGAGAGAAAATCCACGCGTAATAGGTGTGAAAAATTCTTCTATTCCTACTCAAGACATTCAAATTTTCAAATCTGAAGGTGGAAATGATTGTGTAATCTTTAATGGCGTAGATGAACAATATATAGCAGGAAAAGTTATGGGAGCCGACGGTGGTATCGGAGGAACATATGGTGTAATGCCAGAACTATTCCTAAAAATGGATAATTTGTTAGAGCAAGGAAATATAACTGATGCTAAAAAAATACAATATTTTGTGAATAGAATAATAGAAAAACTTTGCTCCGGTCAAGGCAGTATGTATGCATTAATAAAAGAAGTTTTGAGAGTAAATGAAGGAATAGATATTGGTGATGTGCGTTCACCATTACCTTCTATGACAAAAACAGATTTTAAAATATCAATGGAAGCTGCCGATATGATAAAAGAAGCAAGAGAATTATTTATTAAATAAAACATGATCTCTCGGAATCTTGAGTGATCATGCCAGCAAAACTCTGGCATTGAACTTTGAAAAGTAAATATTATTCTTGAACGAAAAAAATGAACGCAAGAAATACCGGGAGTGTTACCAACTTCAAATCCACTAAGGATAGCATAGCATAAAGAGGATTCATTTTAAGCTGAGCAGCCCACTCCGTTAATGAAGTAACTTTAAAGTCAATGGAAAGAAGATAAGAACGCTGCATGCAAGAAGGAGTTCGTGGAGTTGGTCCGAATTTTGAATATTTATCAGCCATAAAAGTATCAGTAAAAGATAAATCGAGATTCCAAAACCGCTCAATGATATCCCAGGTGGAACGAGCAAGAGCATTTGGATTAGGATAATATTTACGAAGATTAGTAACAACAAAGTTTTGGTAGTCAGCATGACTGCCACAATTAACAGGTAACATAAAAATCGCCCTCCAGTCGATAAAATAAAATATATTCAATCGGCTTCGCCGCAAATTTTGAGCGATTTGTCAAGTGTTTTTGGCAAAAAAAGTGGGGGATTTTAATAAAAAGGAATCAGAAAGCCTTGAATTTACTGGGCTGAAGATTCCGAGAGATCATAAATTATTAATGGAGGATTGGTTTTGAATTATTATTTGTGCTTCGATATAGGAGGAACAGCCATTAAATATGGAATAATAGATGAAAATGCAAATTTTCTAGAAACTTATTTAACGGATACAGAAGCTACAAAAGGCGGACAGCATATTCGAGAGAAAATATTAAAGTTGATCGATGATATAGTTCGACATTATAACATTTGTGGTGTGTGTATATCTACTGCGGGAATGGTAAACCCAGAATCCGGTGAAATAATATATGCATCAAATACAATTCCTAATTATATAGGTATCAACTTTAAAAAGGATATAGAAGAGTTGTTTCAAATTCCATGTGAAGTTGAAAATGACGTTAATTGTGCAGGAATTGCGGAAGTTTTTTCAGGTGTTGCAAAAGGAGAAAAATCCGTATTTTGTCTAACGGTAGGAACAGGAATAGGTGGAAGTTTTATCCTTGATGGTAATGTATACAGAGGAAATACAGGAAGTGCATGTGAAATAGGATATATGTTGGATGGAAATATTTCTTTTCAAGATAGAGGGTCTATGAAAACACTTGTTGACCATATAAGAAATAAGAAATGTGATTTGAGTTGGACAGGTGAAAGAATATTTTCTAGTGCAAAACAAGGTGACCCTGACTGTGTAGAAGCTATAATATCTATGTTAGACTCTCTTGCTCGTGGGATTTCCAACGTTTGCTATGTATTGAACCCAAAGGTTGTTGTTTTAGGCGGTGGATTTACTGGACAAGGACAATGGCTGGAAGAAGAAATTAGAAAAAATATAAAAAAATATTTACTTCCAATTATATTTGATAATATGGAGTTTAAATTTGCATTATATAAAAATGACGCTGGAATGATAGGAGCTTTCTACAATTTTAAAAATCGTCAAAACCTTTAAAATAAGCATGTGAGAAAAACAAAAAGTAAAAATCATGAGTTAGTAATTGTAAAAAGTATTTTCCGTGAATACAGTTATGAATTTGTTTTTTGATAGATAACAGGTTTAAAACTATCGAATATTCACCCCTAATACTAGTGTAGTGACCTGTTGATGTTTAGCTAAATATTTTTACCATTTACTGCCGCTCTCATGTATAATAATAAAAAAGAACGGCGGTGATTTCTATGGCAAGACCCCAAAAATATAATATTCAGCTTACAGATAAAGAACTTGCAAGATTAAGATCTGTTATTCGTAAAAAAGATACTTCAAGAACGATTCGCAGCAGATGCCAGATCATTAGTGACCTGGATGAAGCGCATGGAAAAGTTTTAACTCATGAACAAAGTGCAAAATCTAATGGTGTCTGCATGGCAACTGTTACTAACACTGTGGCAAAATACATCAATGGCGGCATTGATGCCGTTACTGAATTAAAAAGGAACATAAATTCAGACAATGCAAGACGTAAGATTGACGGCCGTGCAGAAGCTCAGTTGATCGAACTTGCCTGTGGCCTCGTTCCAGAAGGGCATTCCCGTTGGACAATCCGTCTGCTTGAGAAAGAATCCAAAGTCATTTTAGAAACTCCTGTTGGCAGAGAGGCAATCCGCAATGCTTTAAAAAAAACAAACTTCGACCCCACAAAAACGACTACTGGTGCATCCCCTCAAAAGAAGAGTCGGAATTCATAGCTCATTTGCTTTTGTGGAACCTCTCGGTGGTGTTCATCATGTAAGTGTCCGGGAACATCGTACAGCTGTTGACTGGGCAGAGGAGATCAAATATCTTGTAGATGTTATGTATCCTGATGCCAAAAAGATCATACTTGTGATGGATAATCTGAATACTCATAAACCATCTTCTCTGTATAAACGATATTCTCCGGAAGAAGCAAGGCGTATCACTAAAAAGCTGGAGATACATTACACACCGAAGCATGGAAGCTGTCTGGATGTTACAGAAATAGAACTCAATGTAATGACCCGGCAATGTCTCGGCCGTCGTATTTCTGATATAGAAGAACTACGCTGCGAACTATCTGCATGGGAAATAGAGAGGAATATTCTGGCAGCAAAGGTCAATTGGCACTTTAGAACCAACGATGCCCGAATAAAGCTCAGTTCATTATATCCTGCATATACCACAGCCTCTTAATGAGACGATAGTATTGTTAAATATCAACAGGTCACTACACTAGGTTACAAAAGGAGAAATTATGAACTATTTAAAATCAGTTATTCCTATTATTGAAGCCAATTATAAAAATTTTACTTCCGTAGAAAAAAACATTGCAAATTTTTTCAGAAATAATGAAGAAATAATGGATTTTTCTGCAAAAAGTATTTCCAATAGATTATTTGTTTCAGAGGCTGCTTTGTCTAGATTTGCAAAAAAATGTGGTTACAGAGGGTATCGAGAATTTATTTATCAATATGAGCAGAATTTAACAGAAAGAAATTTAAAGATTGTTGGAAATGCAGGATCTGTTTTAAATATTTATCAAGAGTTATTAAATAAAACATATAGTTTGATTGATCAAAAACAGATTATGAGAATATGCGAATATATGGCAGATGCATCAAGAGTTTTTGTATGTGGAAAAGGAAGTTCCGGATTAGCTGCTATGGAAGCAGAAAGTAGATTTATGAGAATCGGTGTAGATATAGACTCTATTACCGATAGTGATATAATGAGATTTCAAACAGTTTTTCAAAATTCTAAAAGTATGGTTATTGGCATTAGTGTTAGTGGCATGACAGAATCTATATTATACTCCTTACAACAAGCTCATGAAAAAAAATCAAAAACAGTTTTAATTACAGCACATAAAAATGGAAGGATTTCATCATATTGCGACGAAATAGTACTGATACCATCTTTAAAATATCTTAACTATGGAAATGTTATTTCTCCTCAATTTCCAATTTTAATATTTTTAGACATAATTTATTCTTATTATGTTTCAATGGATAAAAGAAGAATGCAAGTGCTACATACCAGTACATTAAGAGCTTTGAATAGGATACAAGAAGAAAGCATATAAAATCTAGAATAAAAACAGTTAGCCATTTTGAGCTTGTAAAAAACAGGCATGTGTCATTTTGATGTTCATCTTAATTTTGTGGCTGACTTGAAAAAGTAAATTCCAGTGCAAGAGTAAATTCCATCGTGATTTAAATTTTGTTGATTTAACGAGAGATTTTTGAACTACATCTCTCGTTTTCTGCTATAATTAATGCAACTTATCGAAATTTTCTCGATTTCAAGGCATGCTAAATGGGTTACTGGAATTCGGTGTGCTAGACTAAATTCCACCAGCAACATCTTAAAAATGTGAAAAGTTTACATCCAGTCTGACAGCAGATTTCGATTAGTTTTATTAACGGTTAAAGCGCATCAGCTTAGGCGTCAGATTAACCTTATCCGGTTCAATCGGCTTAAGCTGAAATACTTTTAAGATATCTTCACCAAGCGTTTCTAATGCAACTTCATATGGTGTCCTTTCACCGAGGATTTCTCGCGGAGTGGAGTTGATGTGGTTTACGATGAGATTCACATCCCATTGTGTCAAGAATTCAAAAGAAGTTCCTTTAGGTAAAACCATGCGAAGCATTGTGTGTGTTTGTTCTATAGCGCCTTTTTGCACGCTGCGCATAGGATCACAATAGTAGATACTGCTTCTCTGGATTCCCTGAATACCTGTCTCAAGGCTTACCGGATCTCCTAATTCGGAACCTCTATCGGTCAATATATTTTCAAAAACGGATATAAATTCGTATGTGCCCAAGCGCTTCTCTAAACGGTCAAAGGTAAACGTCAAACCACTCGCCTTGGCGAATTAGTTTTTTTATGAGACACTTTAAAAAACAGTAAACAGTAAATAGTAGGTACCACGATTTTTGCTAAGTATTAATGATGGATCCCCAGCAGGTGGAACAGGAATGCAGTATTTTGTGGGAGAATTCGATGGTCAAAAATTTATAGCAGATTTAAAGCAAGAGAAAGGTCTTTGGATAGATTATGGAAAAGATTTTTATGCTGGAGTTACATGGAATCATGTACCTAAAGACAGAAGATTGATGATTGCATAGGCTGATAATTGGCAATAAAGAGATTATCTTCCAACAAGTCCGTTCAAGAGTCAGATGTCTTGTGTCCGTGAATTGAAATTAGTGCAAAAAGAGAAAAAATATATTTTAAAGCAATTACCTGTTAAAGAAATGGAGTGTTTAAGAACAAATAAGCATGAAATGAAGAATATAAAGATGGGAGCGAATGAAGAGTGGACGCTGTGCGATAAGAAAGAAGTACTAGAACTAGATATATCTTATCCGATTGAAAAGATTCATGCGCAAACGTTTGGAATTAAAATTTCAACAGGAAAAAATCGACAATTTGAAATTGTATTCTGTAAAGAAAAACAATGCTGTTTTGTTGATAGAACAACAACAGGAGTAAATCCTCATGATAAATTTGCAGACGGAGAGGTTGTTATGTCAAACTTACTTTTTCCGGAAGATTTTTATAAAGTTAAATTATTTGCAACAGGAGGAGATTTGGTAATTGAAAAAAGTATAATTTATGAGATGGATGAAATAATGAACCACCCGTTGGACGGAAACCTGATTTGAAGGAAATTGTTCATAAAAACATTCATCTGAAGTTGTTTGTATCCTAATCTACAAACCCTCTTACATATACAAAAGATGAAAGGGTAAAATACAGGGTGAGAGAAAAGAATTTTAGAAAATTCAAAATAACCTAAAAATTGACTTATAACATTTGCTAAGTTAAAATGAAATAAAAACAGGTAAGTAAATAGTGCTCCAGATTTCAGTGTAGATAGTTGAGAGGAAGGTATTGGGTATGGCAAAAATAGAAAGGTATATAAATGAAGATTTTGATCAGTTACTTTCCAAAATTGAGAACGGAATAATAAATGGCAGTATGTCAGCAACGTTAGAAGATGCCAGTGACTTTCGAAGTGGAACTGCGCGTTGTAGCGTTCGTGTTTTTGAGCGTTACAGCTATGCCGGAGGAAACAGAGTGAGTCTTAATATTACACTTTTTCAAAATGACAAAGATCCAGTTCAACTTTCCGCAATTACAGCGGGAGGAAGCCAAGCTGTATTTTTCAAAATTAATACATGGGGGGAAGAGGCATTTCTCGATAAGTTAATCGAGTTGTTGGATTTCGCTAATTGATAACTTCACATTTGTAGGATCGATAAGCTGTTCATTTGAGGATACCTTCAATTATGCTGATAAAAACGGTGTAAGACGAGGATATGGTTACGAACTCATGCAGGCTCTGGCGGGCTATACCGGATGGAAAGATAATTTGTACTTTTAGGACAATAGTTGAAGTTCGTGGATGTTGTATATCAAGTATTAAATTTCACAGTTTTTTACATATAATAAAAGGAAAGGAAACAATATGAAAACAAACCATATAATGGGCTGTTTTCATAAACAAGTAGTGAATGCGCATTACGAATGTCCGTCTCATTAAAGGAAGGAGTAAGATGAAGCAATTAAAAAAACAATGGAATAAGGTAACGGTACTTTTGCTGACATTTGGGATAGTTTTCGGATTATTTGGGGCAATGTCGGTACAGGCGCAGGATGAAAATGCGTCCGTAAGTACAGTTTTTGATGTGAAAATCGTACATACGAATGATATTCATGCGCGGGTAGAGGAGGACGATTACAATCAGGTGATCGGAATGGATCGACTGAGTGGAATTGCACAGGCATTTACGGAAGGAGCGGACGGTTCGCTGATGCTGGATTCCGGAGATACCTTTCATGGACAACCGATTGCGACAATAGTAAAGGGAGAATCGGTGGCAAAACTGATGAAAGCTTGTGGATATGATGCGATGACCACAGGAAACCATGACTGGAGTTATGGAAAAGAGCGTTTAAAAGAGCTTGGTGGAATTGCTAATGTCAAAATTTTATCCGGTAACATCAAAAATGCAGATGGGACATCCTTTTTTGATACGGATGAACTTATAAAAGAGATTACAAAAAATGGAAAAACACTGAAGATCGGTGTGTTTGGTGTAAGTGATCCGGAGATGAAAAATAAGACAACACCATCTAATGTGGAGGGATTGGACTTTCAGGATGCAGTAGCTTATGCAAAAAGGGAAGCTGCTACTTTAAAGGCAGAAGGGTGTGATGTGGTGATCGCATTGTCCCATACGCTTGATCCAAAGAATGTGGCTGCACAGGTGGACGGTGTCGATTTGTGGCTGTGTGGACATGAGCATATTGAACTCAGTGAATCTGTGACGACACCGGACGGTTCAAAAACCTATGTATCGGAAAGTGGACATTATTTAAATAGTGTGGGGCTGATCGATCTGAACTGTACTATGGATGAGGATGGAAGTGTGCATGTGGATTATGAGAAAACATCTGTTGATTATGAAGCAGCACAGAACTATCCGAAGGATGCTTCCGTGACAGCTGTATTGGATACGATCAAAGCAGAAAACGAGACAGCACTGAATCGTGTCATCGGTACTTCACCGGTGGAATTGGACGGTGTCTGGGAACATATACGTATCGGACAGACAAATCTTGGAAATGTCATAACTGATGCGTACCTGCTTGCCACAGGGGCTGATATAGCCTTTGAAAATGCTGGCGGAATCCGTGCTTCTATCGCTGCCGGAACGGTAACGTATGGAGATGTTATCAATGTCAGTCCTTATGGAAACTATGTAGTGACAAAGAAACTGACCGGTGCACAGATAAAGGAAATGTTGGAGACCAGTCTTACTATTCAGAAAAACTGTATTGCTGCAAATGACAGTGGTGAGTGGGATGCGTGGCCAAATGACAGCGGAAGTTATCTGCAGGTTGGTGGAATTATCGTCCGTTTTGATCCGGCGCAGCCGGCGGGGGAGCGTGTGCTTTCTGTGCAAAAAGATGGGCAGGAGCTGGATGATACAAAAGAGTATACTGTAGCAGTTAATAATTATCTTGCCGGTTCTGACAGCTATCCACAGCTTGCCAATGCAGCGGAGATCGGAGAATATTCCTGTTGCGAAGAGCTGTTGATTCAATTTTTTGAACAGGGTTCCGATGCAGTTACTGCAAGTGCAGCGAAGCAGAATATGATTCAGACAACCAAAGAGACAGCCGAACCGGAACATCCATCTGTGCCTGTCATACCGTCTGTACCGGAGCAGCCATCGAAAGAACAGCCGGAAGCTGTGAAAACAGAGGTGAAAAAAGAACAGGCAAGTGGAACAAAAACTTCAGTAAAAAGTCCGAAAACAGCGGATAGTAATGAACTGTTCTGCTGGATGATACTACTGTTGCTTAGTGGCGGAGCAGGAAGTATCTGCCTGGTTCAGGGAAATAAAAGATAATTTAAGATGAAGACACTAGAAAAGCAGGAAATACATTACATCTGCTTTTAAGAACTGGTCAAAAAGTGCGGAAGCTCTTAAAAAAAATCAAGGACTTCCGCTGCTTTTGTTTAGAAATGTTTCTATGATATTTTTATTGTTTGCTTAACTGGGAGCAGTTTTATTTTTGGTTTTCTGCCTGATATTTCTTGTATTCTTCTACAGGCATATCCAGGCCGGTATATAATTTATAAGCCGCAACTCCCTGCCAAAGAAGCATACCTTTTCCACCGATCGTTTTTGCACAACCGGCTTCTTTTGCTTCCCGAAGAAGTTTTGTTTCTTCCGGATTATATACAACATCACATACAATCAGATCAGAACGAAATACAGATTTGTCTGTGATTGGAGAACAATCTTCATGAGGTTTCATACCTACCAGTGTTCCATTTACCAGAATATCTGCTTTTTCAATTTCTTCTTTCAGTTTTCCCGGATCATCCAGACAGAATACCTGAACATTACAATCTGGTACTTCGTTTTTCAGTTTAGCAGCTGTGCCTTTTGCGCGATCAAGAAATGGATCGTCTGGATTGAAGATGGAAATGGATGTTGCTCCATCAAGTGCACACTGTACCTGGATAGCTGTTGCAGCTCCACCAGCACCTAAAATCACCAGTTTCTTTCCTTTTACATCTACACCATGATCTCTTAGATTTTCCACAAAACCGATACCATCTGTCATGTGTCCGATCAGTTTTCCGTTCTCATTAACAATTGTATTCACTGCACCGATAATTCTTGCAGCAGGTGATAACTCATCCATGTTCTGAGCTGCTGCTGTTTTACATGGCATAGTCACATTGCACCCTCTCATTTTGAACAGACGCATCGCATCCAATGCTGCCGGTACCTGATCTTCCTTGATGTCAAAAGCCATGTAGCTGTAGTCCAAATTGTGATAACGGAAGCAGAAGTTATACATATCAGGAGATCCTGAATGTCCTACTGGACTTCCAATCAATGCTAATAAACCTGTTGTTCCTTTAATTCTCTGTTCCATTTTTTCCTCCTGTTCTGGGTCTGAATCTTAGATGCGACTTCAGAAGCTGTTTTTATTTATTATCCATCTGACGTAGTCTGAGAATTAGTTCTTCGCAGATCTGCAATTCATCTTTTCCGTCTGTTTCAATAATAATATCCGCTGCTGCTTCATATTTTTCTCTTCGTTTCTCCATAAGATCGGCAATAAACGGAACTGTTTTGTTATTTTCAATCAGCGGGCGGTCATGGCTGTCTTTGACACGATCCAGAATAGTTTCTGGTTTGGCAGTCAGAAGAACTACACGTCCGTTTTTCTTCATCTCAACGACATTACATTCTCTCATTGGAGTTCCACCGCCGCAGGAAATCACGACATTAGTTTTGGACTGCATTTCGATAAGAAGGTTGGTTTCCAGGTTACGGAAATACTGTTCGCCATATACTTCAAAAATATCGGAAATAGTCATACCTTCTCTTTTAGCTATGATCTGATCCATCTCGATTACTTCCATTGCAAAGGAGTTTTTCAAAAACTCTGAGATGGTACTTTTACCAGCTCCCATGAATCCAATAAGCACAATATTATAGTTAAACAATTTTCTGGACTGGATTCTTTTACTGTTCATTGTGATGCTTCCAAATACGTCTTCTACTTCAGCTTTATGACGTTTTTTTTCCATTCTTTTTTCCAGCCATTCTTTCTGTTTGGCCTCTTGTTCCGGCTGTAAGATTGGAAGATCATTGGACTTCTTATAAGCCATGATATCTTCTACAATACGATTACGCATAAGCAATGCATCCAGGATGATTTCATCACACTGGCCAAGACTCTCTCTTAATATTTCTAACTGACTCATTTTATCACCATTCCTATCTGATTATCATTTTTAATATTATAACAGCTGTTTTTGTATACGACAATACAATTTAGCGATTTTCTGCTTTAAATCGCTAAAGTTTTTGCAATAGCAAATACTTTTCTTTACAGTTATTTCACAAAATGTTATGATGCAAAGAAAAAGCTTAAATCATACACTTTTTGATGAAAACAAAACACTGCAAAAAGGAGAGAAAACGATGTTAAAACGACTGATAGATACGACGGCCAGAGAATTAACTTCCTATAATAAGGCAGAACTTCTGACTGCTATTTCAGACAGTGAAGGAAGAACGCTCGCAGCAGAGACAATAGGAACAGTAACTCCGATGTTAGTAAATATCACTAACGCAGAGTTTGTAGCGTCTCTGGGAGCAGATCTGATCATGCTGAATATTTTTGATGTAAACGATCCGATAATTCAGGGACTGCCGCAGACATCACCAGAAGATACGATTCGTGAGGTGAAGCGTCTTACCGGAAGAATGGTTGCGATTAATCTGGAGCCGGCTGTGATAAAAGATGGGCAGGAAGAATCTGTATGGAATCTGACAACCGGCCGTCAGGCTACGGCAGAGAATGCAAGAAAAGCTGCAGACATGGGCGTAGATATGATTGTTCTGACAGGAAATCCGGGAGTTGGCGTAGATAATGAAGCAATTATACAGGCCCTTTCCAGATTAAAAGAAGCAGTTGGAGACAGAGTGATTTTGACAGCCGGGAAAATGCATGCATCAGGAATTATTTCTGAAGCAGGAGAAAAGATCCTCACAGAAAAGGATGTGGAGGCGTTTGTCGATGCAGGCGCGGATGTGATCCTGCTACCGGCTCCGGGAACAGTTCCGGGAATCACAATGGAATATGCGGGAAATCTTATAAGAAAAGCGCATGAAAAAGGTGCGTTGGCAATGACAACGATTGGAACATCTCAGGAAGGTGCAGATGAAGCTACAGTTCGTCAGATTGCTCTCATGTGTAAGATGGCTGGTGCAGATATCCATCATATTGGGGATAGTGGATATATGGGGATGGCGTTGCCGGAGAATATCACAGCTTATAGCGTGGCGATAAGGGGGAAACGTCACACCTACCGCAGGATGGCCATGTCGCTTTTGCGATAGATAGAAAATCGCTGCAGAAGGAAAAGAGTAGAGTAATATTTTTGAAAGATAAATAAATCAAATTATGTCAGAATGTGTTGACGTGTAATCATAACGACGGTACAATCATTGTAGATATTGAGAGGATACTAAGGAGGAAAATCAAATGAATGTTACTGAAATCAGACGTCCGGCTGACATGGAAAGAATTACAACACCAGAGCTTGCAAAGGCTTTTATTGACGAGCAGGTTGCATTGATCAAAGAACAGGTAGGGGATAAGAAAGTTCTTCTTGCACTTTCTGGTGGAGTAGATTCATCTGTTGTTGCTGCACTTTTGATCAAGGCTATTGGACAGCAGTTAGTATGTGTTCATGTTAATCATGGTCTGCTCCGTAAGGGCGAGCCAGAGCAGGTGATCGAAGTATTCCGTAATCAGATGAATGCAAATCTGGTTTATGTGGATGCTACAGATCGTTTCCTTGACAAATTAGCAGGAGTTGAGGATCCGGAAGAGAAGAGAAAAATTATCGGTGGAGAATTTATCGAAGTATTTGCTGAAGAAGCAAGAAAGCTTGATGGTATTGAATTCTTAGCACAGGGTACAATCTGGCCAGATATTCTTGAGTCAGAAGAAGGAATCAAAGCGCATCATAATGCAGGCGGACTTCCAGAAGATATGAATTTTGAACTTGTAGAACCAGTTAGAATTCTGTTTAAGGATGAGGTTCGTGTTGTTGGAGACGAACTTGGTCTTCCACATGGTATGGTTTACCGTCAGCCATTCCCGGGACCGGGACTTGGAGTTCGTTGTCCGGGAGCTATCACACGCGATCGTTTGGAAGCAGTACGTGAATCAGATGCAATTCTTCGTGAGGAATTTGAAAAGAATGGATTAGAAGGAAAGATCTGGCAGTATTTTACTGTTGTTCCGGATTTCAGATCTACAGGAATTAAGGATGGAAAACGTGCTTTTGAGTGGTCTTGTATCGTTCGTGCAGTATGCTCTATCGACGTTATGACAGCAACTGTTGCTGAGATTCCGCATGAATTAATGGTTCATATTACAGAGCGTATTACACATGAAGTTCCGGGAATCAACCGTGTACTTTATGATTTTACACCAAAGCCGACAGGAACAGTGGAATTCGAATAATATTCGCAGCATCTATATAACAAGAAAGAGAAGCATCATATGAGACATACATTTACATTAACTAATGGAGTGGAAATCCCAGCAGTGGGGTTTGGCACCTATAAAGCCGCAGACAACACCGATGAAGCAATTATAAGTGAAGCAATCAGACAGGGCTATCGCCATCTTGATACGGCAGCTTTTTATTTCAATGAAGAAGCAGTAGGAAAAGCTGTACGCGAGAGTGGAATTCCACGAGAAGAAATTTTCCTGACATCAAAGGTATGGAAAGATCATCTTGGATATGATTCAACTTTGCAGGAGTTCGAAAGTACTTGTAAAAGATTAGGTACAGATTACTTGGATCTCTATCTGATCCACTGGCCAAGACCTTCTGATCTGAATGCAGAGTGGAGAGATTTGGATGTGGAGACATGGAAAGCACTGGAAGACCTCTATAAGTCGAAAAAGGTACGGGCAATCGGTGTCAGCAATTTTCTGCCACATCATTTGAACAATCTGTTAGAGCGGACAAGCATTACTCCTATGGTGAATCAGTTAGAATTCCATCCGGGATATATGCAGAAGGCTGCAGTTGATTTCTGTAAGCAGATGGGGATTCAGGTAGAGGCATGGAGTCCAATCGGTCGAGCCAGAGTTCTCAAGGAGCCACTTCTTATGGAACTTGCAGAAAAATATCAGGTATCTGTTGCACAGATCTGTATCAGATTTGCTCTGCAGTGCGGTGTGCTGCCGTTGCCAAAATCTTCTTCTGGTGAACGAATGCATCAGAATCTGGATGTTTTCGGATTTGACATAGAGGAAAATGATATGTATCAGCTGATGACTTTACCGCAGATCGGATGGTCGGGAGAACATCCGGATCGGGAGCGGGTAAGATTTTAATTCAAAGAAAATAAAGCTATTGAAAATGACACCCCCTAAAAGAGGTGTCATTTTCTTATAAGAGCTTTTTATAGAAGAGAAGTAGTCTTTTATACAACTTCTATCATAATCTAAATGTTTGATTGCTGTTCACACGGGAGTGAACAGTAACAATGTCTGCTCATAATTTATTTCTTATTTTTAATCTGTCCATATTTGTAGAGAGCAACCATAGCATTTACGGCTTGTTCAGCAGTCGGATAAGCTGGGATTCCATGATCTCTCAACTTCATGATAGCTTCCTGACATTCTTCACCACCCTGGCATTCCATAATGAACGGTTTTCCAAGATGCTTATATGTCTCGTAAATATCGATAACCAGATCTGTTACAGCCGGAACATCTGTTACTGCTGTCGGACAGATGGATCCAAGTATTCCATGTACATTTGGGTCACGCATTACCTGTGTGAATGCACCTTTATACTGAACAGGTGAAGCTGTTCCGGAAATATCAACAGGATTAAGCGGAGAACCAAACATTGGCATATATGCACGGATTCTTCCTGCTAGATTAGGAGAAATCTCTGCCAGCTCATGCATTGGCATTCCCCGACGTTCAAAGTGATCACAGCTGAGAAGACCTGAACCACCACCGTTGGTAATCATAACGATATTGTCACCCTTTGGTGCCGGCTGCATTCCTAATGCCATTGATATATCGAGGAATTCTTGCCATGTGGTCGCACGGATAGCTCCAGCCTTTTCAAAAATATCATCATAAAATGCATCATTTGTTCCTTTGTTTTCAGAAGCAGTATGTGCAAATGCAGCTTTTTCACCAATCTTTGAACCACCGACTTTTATTGTTACGATCGGTTTATCAACACTGCGGCAAGCTTCAATAAATGCATCAGGACTATCCAGTCCTTCAATATAAATTGCAAGACATTTACTGTTTTCATCTCTTCCAGCGTAGGATATAAACTCACAGAAATCAACGTCAGCTTTATTTCCAAGTCCTACGAAGAAGCTCATTCCAAAATGATCTTTCTGTGAGGTTCCAAGTGCCGCAAGCAAGTTGGCACCTGACTGAGAAATCATTGCTACAGGACCTTTGATTGGAAGATAAGGGATAAATCCGCAGTTGAAATTAAGGTATGGACTTCCCATTCCTACAAGGTTTGGTCCAATCAGAGGCAGCTCATGATCACGACAATATTGAGTGAGTTCATCCTGCAGTGTTCCACGTCCGATTTCTTTAAATGCACTTGTGGCAATAACAACAATCTTAACTTTCTTTTCAACACAATCTTCCAAAACAGATTTAACAATATGTGCAGGTACAGCAAGAAAAGCAAGATCGATTTCATCAGGAATATCCTTTACAGTCTTATAAGCTGTAAATCCGGCAACTTTATCTGCTCTTGGATTTACAGGATAAATCTTTCCTTTATATCCCCATGTTAAAAGGCCATCAACAACTTTATAGCCGACTTTTGTAGAATAACGGCTGGCTCCGACTACGGCAATCGTTTTTGGATTTAATGCATATTGAAGTTTATCAACAACATATTCTCTTGGATGTTTTACGATCATATTACTGCACCTCCTCTGAGTCAGTTGAGAAACGACATTTTACGGAACCGGATTCCAGTCTGTTCTGTAAAAAGTCATCCGTCATAACGCATTCTTCCCAATATCCGTTATCATCATCAAGACGGGCTACCCAACGTCTGAACTGTCTCTTTGAATTTGCTACTTTTACTTCTTCAATCTCAGCATATCCTTCTAACATTGTTCTGATTGCTTCGACGTCATTTACCTCAGTATAAACAGTCAGCATACAATCGTAGAAAGAATCACCGAACTGAAGAATGTCTACAAATTCTGGCATAAGTGAGAATTCATCTACAATTTCTGCTTTTCTGTAACTTGGAACATTCTGGAACATACGGACCAGATACATATGCATTGACATTCCGAGTGCACGGTAATTAATATAAATCATTGGAAGCATAAATTTTCGTTCATCAACACACATTACAATGTCTTTTTTCATTTGCTTGCCATCTAAGCCAGATAACTTCTCCAACATATCAAAATCAAACATATCTGCGATTGATTTTGTACTGTTAAGAGCTTCGATAATAGCAAAATCTTTTTTATCTATTTTGTTCTGAACTTTAAGGAATTTCTTCTTCTGTTCTTCCCCAAAAATAAATTTTCTGTATCTGTCTTCCGGAACATCCCATTGATTTACAAGTGATTCTCTGACATCTGCCCTGATCGGACAAAGATGTACATATTCAACCTCCGGTCTGTCTTTCCATGGCTGGATAACATCTGCAAGAAGATTGTCCAGAACTCTCATGTGATTTCCGTTAAAGAAATCAAAATCGCCCTCTGCGAGATATCCTGTACAAATATCATCTTTATTCTGATACCACTTGGCAAATTCAGCTTTTACCTTTGGATCTGTACCGTCTTTTAATTTGACAACCCAATAATAAAGTCCCCAACCGTAAACACCAACATTTGGATTCATAACGAACATGATAAGATGTTCATCATACATTCGTTTTAATCGATCCTTGATATCATCTGGTTTGATTCCGGTTTCTTTTGTAATATAATCGATATTCCAGACTTCAGGATAGACTTGATAAAATGACTTTGCGACATTGTATGCTGCAACTTCTGTAGCATCAAGAGAATATGTTCCCGGTTCAGAGTAACCGTATCCTCTAGGTGGAAAACAGTTTTTTTTCATCCATGCCTGCTGCTGATCCGTTCCTATTGTGTATAATGTTTCTCCCATAGAATACCTACCTCCTTCTATTTTTATATACACGCTTCTTATATACCCAACATAACATAAACAAATCGATAAACCAATCTCTTTCAGATGTGTTTGAACAAAGCTAATCAGATTGTTTAAAATAGCCTAAAATCTGGAAAAGATACTTTATTTTTATGTCAATTTATACTATAATTACATATATATTGCGGAGCTTTTAAAAATATATGAAAGAAGAAAAAACAATTTTATTTCAAGACAATTTTATACATAATTCTATTAAAGATGCATTCCTGCAACTCCTTATGAAAAAGGATTATATGCAAATCACTATAACGGATCTTTGCAAATATGCAGGTGTTAGCAGAGGAACATTTTATGCTCATTTTGGTAACATAGGGCAGGTGGTTGATGAATTGTTTTCAGATGCATTATGTGATATTAAAAATATGGCGTTGCTATCAGAAAATGCATCGAATTCAAATTCAAAGAAGGGGCTTTGTTGGGTTCTTCGAAAGAATCCAAAATATCAGCCGCTTTTTTTCTCAGAAGCGTTGTTTCTTCAAGCTGTAAAGCATACTGTTGCGGCACTAAGGCAAGATTTTCTTGATTTAATGAGTGGCAAGACGGAATTGGATGAAGCTTCATTAACAGATTTATTGACAGTTCAAATTATGGGATGTTTGGGGATGTGCAGAAAGCATCTGGGAGAGTCTGATGAGGAATGGTGCAGATTCCAGGGTTGCTTTGATCTCTTCCTTAAAGCAGGTTATCAAGGGATTATTCAAAAATAAGGAGAGTATTTCTACTCTCCTTTAGCGAAGAAGGGACATTGCCATTCTTCGGTATGTATGGCGTTTTCCACGAATTGCCACGCTATAGGCTGTGATATTCTCAGGTAATGCCATGCCCATATATCCGCTGTCTCCAATATGATGAATATCCGCACCGGCCATCTTACACATAAGAGCAATCTGACGAATGGTATCTTCATCTGCACCTTCCTGAGATGTTCCAATCGTTGTCATCGCCAGAGCACCTTTCTCATGCGCCTTTTTAATTAATTTACCGGCATATTCCATTGTGATCCCAGGAACTGTTCCAGGTGCCGGAAGTAATATCACGTCGGTGCCAGCATCGATAAAATCTACAATATCTTTTTCAGTAAGAATTTTTTCGCCTGCTTCTGAAATGATTCCAGATGCATGCATTTTCCCGGCTGTAAGGATGACTCGGTCACCAACAGCGTCTTTCAATTTAGAAAGAGCCTGCATGATCGCTTCATTGTCAACCCCTACTCCAGGATTACCTGTCAGAACAATCATGTCTACTCCCATATCTGCGGCTTTCCTTGCATTTTCTACAGTTGCCTGGCGGCCGGTTGTCAGATTCCAGACAGACTCCTCGTCATTGTTTTTAATTGTAGCCGGTTCTAGATTTATCGCAACCATTCTTCCGGTAAGACGTTTTACTTCACGAATAGTATCTTCCGGTGATACATGTGGCAATCCCTGGATTACAGGCTGATTGACATCGAAAATATTTAACATGATCAAGTCTGCTCCAAGTGAGGTTACAAATTCTGCATTTGTAATGTTCACTAACATTGGTGTTACGGTTCCGATTGTTTCCGCAGCAAGTGTTCTTCCTTCGCTATCTGCAATAGAAGTCAACAACTCTGATTTGCTATAAGAAGATAATTCAGTAGCTGTTGTGTCTATAAGTCGTTTTGTCATGAGAGTAGTTCCTTTCTAATAATATATATTTTTCTAAAAAATTTCCTGATTAAAGTATTTTTGATTGTCTGACATCCTTCTCATGTTAGTTTTTTTATGATTAACAATATAAATCCCTGCGCATACTAAAACTAACGCCATCAGACTCCCTACATTAAATGCCTGTTTTACCTCTCCGAGTATCAGTGCTGATAAGATCACGCTGCAAAGTGGATTCACAAATCCGAAAATCGCAACCTTGGAAACATCATTCCATGCAAGTAGTATAGACCAGAGCGTATATGCCACTGCCGAAACCAGCGCAAGGTAAAATATAATTGCCAAACCACCGGCAGTTACATTTCCCAGGCGTCCGCCCATTCCAAGTCCAATTAAAGTCAGAACAATTCCGCCCATCGTGAACTGGGTTCCGCTTAATACGACCGGTGATACTTTTTTAGAAAAAAGATTAATCAGCACAGTGGATATTCCATAAGACAACTGTGCAATCAGGATAAACCCTTCTCCAATCAACTGAAAACCCATATCCAGAGAATTTCCCATCAGATTGATTACTACAACGCCTGCAAATCCAAGAATACATCCTGCAATTTTTCTGCTTGTCATTCGTTCATTTCGAAAGACCAGACAAGACAACAGAATTGCGATAAAATTTCCAAGTCCGGTAATGATTCCACCCTTCACTCCTGAAGTGTGTGCAACGCCTATATAAAAGAAGAAATATTGTCCTACTGTCTGAGCGAGACATACGGGAACCGCATATTTAAAAAGTTCCCGATCAGGAAGCATTAATTTCTTTTCCTTAATTGATGCAAAAATTAAAACCAGAATTCCAGCTAGTGTAAATCGGATTCCAGCAAAGACAATCTGACTTGCAGTGTCTGAAGAATCTACCTGCAGAAGGTGATACCCTGTCTTAATCACCGGGATTGCACTTCCCCACAGGATACAGCATACACAAGCAAGAAGTGCTACAATACCAGTTTGAGTCAATTTGTTTTGTTTTTGTGCCATTTTCTTATTTCTCTTTTCGTATAAATTTCGTTATTTCGATTTTTTAGGTTTTATTTTCAATATCTGATAGTTATTCGTTGCATAACGTTCATAAATAACATTATCACAAGAATGATACAATGCCAAGCTGAATTGATAAAGCGTCTTGACATCAATATTATTTTAACATATGATGAAAAATATCTTGTTGCATAAAAGTATAGTTGGCTGATTTTAAGAAATTAGGAGAAGGATAATGGATTTAAATAAGTTATCTATGAAAAAAATTCGAGAACTGATTATTTTTACAGTGCTGCTTGTAGTTGCATTGTGGAAATTTGAAGTAGTGATCGATGTACTGAAAACGATAGGGGGAATTATATTTCCATTTGTACTTGGTGGAGCAATCGCTTTCGTGATCAATGTGCCAATGAGTTTTTTGGAAAAGAAGATTTTTGGCAAGGCAAAAGAAGAGAATAAGGCAGGAAAAAAGCTCGCCAGGCCGGTAAGTTTGCTTCTTACAATCATTTTAGCTGTCGGTGTAGTTGTATTAGTAATGTTTGGTGTGATTCCACAGCTTACCCGGACAATAGCAAGTCTGATGATAAGTATTGCTAATTTTATTCCACAGATGCAAGACTGGATTCGAGAGTTTTCACATAATAATCAAGATATTATGAAATTAGTAAATCAAGTACAGTTTAATCCGGATCAGGCAATTAAATGGGGAATCAGTATCCTTGGCAGCGGAGCAGGAAATATGATGAATACGACAATGTCGGCAGTGGGCTCTATTGTTAGTGGATTTGCTACATTTTTCATTGCGTTTTCTTTTGCATGCTACATTCTTTTTCAGAAAGAAAAACTGTATGTACAGATAAGAAAAGTATTTTTTGCATTTATTCCGAAACAAAAAGCAGAGGCATTTCTGAAAATTTGTTCTCTGACCTATCGAACATTTGCAAATTTCCTTACAGGGCAGTGTGTAGAAGCTGTGATTCTCGGAAGTATGTTTGTTGTTACACTCAGTATTTTAAAAATGCCATATGCACTTTTGATCGGAACTTTAATTGCATTTACTGCATTGATTCCGATCTTTGGAGCTTTTATCGGATGTGCAGTGGGCTGCTTTTTGATTTTTATGGTAAGTCCTAAGCAAGCAATTCTATTTATTATTGTATTTTTGATTCTTCAGCAGATTGAAGGCAATCTGATTTATCCGCATGTGGTTGGTGGTTCGGTTGGACTTCCGTCAATCTGGGTACTTGCTGCTGTTACGATCGGTGGTAATCTCATGGGAATCGTAGGAATGCTTATTTTCATTCCATTAGTTTCGGTTCTGTACACTATTTTCAGGGAATTTGTATATCTTCGTCTGAAGGAAAAAAATATAAAACAAGTGACAAAGACGGTGGTGGAAGAATATACGGCAGAGGAAACTGCTGCAATGGAAAAGAATTGTAAAAAAGAATAGAAAAGAAAGCGGAAAGCCTCAGACTTAAAGGCTTTCCGTTTTCTTTTTTATAAAAGATTCTTTCGAAGAGATACTATTTGCAATTATCCTCTGGATTTTTTGTATTCTCGTGCTTTTTCAGCTTTCTTTTCTTGATGACTTTTCTCACTACAATCACGATAACGGCAATGACTGCTACGCATACGATAAGGATCGGTAAGGCACCAAGGATTCCAATGATCAGATTCCTGAAACCGCGACCTACTTTATACAGATTGTCACCGAATCGGTTTTTAATTTCTTCGAAGAAGCCCTTCTCACCTGCGTCTGTCATACGTTCGACTTCAAATATCTCTACATGTACTGTGCTGTAATCAATCTGATTGTCCAGTAGTCTAAGCTGACTTTCGTAGCTTTCTATTTCATATCGAATATCGGATAATTTACTTTCAATGGCTAACAGGTCTTCCATATTTTCTGCAGTAGAAAGCAACTCCATCAAACGTGCCTGTTCCGTTTCTAAAGCTTTTTTATGACTTTCCACATCTACATACTGAAGTGTCACATCTTCCACGGACTCATTTTCTTGTGTTACATTTCCAAGTTCACCGACGATATCCACGAATTCATTTAACTTGTCTGCCGGAATTCGTATGGTGTAGCTTGCATATCGGGTTGTTGTATAAGAATAACTATTGCCGCTGATAGAAGAATTCTCGACATAGCCACCTAGTTCAGTAGTTTTTGTTTTTAGGCTATTGAGTACAGAATCAAATTCTTTTGTCTGCAAAGAAAGAGAAACCGTTCGGATCAGTTTTCGTCCGTTTTCTACCTGAGCTTCCAGTCCATTTCCGGAAGTGACTCCTGCATCGGCTGTTTCTGCAGGTTCTTCGCAGTATTCATTTTCTGAATAATCTGTACCGTAGACTGATTCCATGGTTGCACTGTCCTCGGATGCTGACATTGATTTGCTGCCACATCCGACAGTCAATAGTGCCATCATAATTGCTGTGAAAAATGCGATTCTTTTCTTAAATTTCATACAAACACCTCCATTCTATCAGTAGGTCTTGAGTGAAGGTTAAAAAGGGAGTAGATTTACTTTACATCGGACAGCTTTTTCTTTCACCCTTGTCCATGTCTCCACGTAAATAGTGCCCATTAAATTCCATATTAATGTCACGGATCTCTTTTTTACCTTCGATATACTCATCGTACATTTCTGAAAGTCTTGCCATGCAACCATCGCAGCTTGCAGAAATGTTGCCTAAAGATTCTTTTACGATCTGTTTTCTTTCCTCTACGGTTGTATCTTTTATTAAAATGCTTTTGAATTCCATGATAGTTACCTCTGCTTTCTTAAAAATCAAGTGATATTTCTAACAAAAGTATAACATAAAACATGATCAACTGTATAGTTCTGGGAGAATATAATCCACCCCCTGTCAATCGACAGAGGGCGGATTATCTTAAAAAGATATGAAAAGATTTATTCATATTTATCTGCAAAGCAGACGCGTTTTAATCCTAACAGTGGCGCAGCGCCGGAAGTAGTTGTTCCGAAGAACAGCACCTCCTTATCAAGATCTAAATAATCGATGATTGATCCGTTACAGAGAGTACTTCCGGTGCAAAGAATCAATTCTGCGTAGGAGTCGCGAATTTCTTCTTTCATGGCAGTTCCGTCTTCAACACGGATTCCAAACTTCAACTGTCCAATGTTGTTCGGATTCAGATCCATTACGCGGACGTCATATTTGCTTTTAGAAAGCATTTCCAACAGAGAAGGTTGAAATCCGACAAGAGCAATCCGTTTGACATCCGGGTAATTGCTTTCTAAATAGTTCAGCATATCCTGCGCACAAAGTTCCGGTCCTTCTGTACGGCAATGAACAGTTCCGCAGCATAATCCCAAGGATGCCATGACAGCATTCACAGTTGCAATGAAAATCCCACGGTCATGCGGATCGTGTTCAATGTCCATCTGTAAAATGTCTTCGAGCATTCCTTCAAAGGCGGATGGGGCATCGGTAAATGCCTGTCCACGGAATCCTTTGTATTCAGCCTGGATCATTACATCTTTACCGGTAAGGATTGGATAATCGGTTCGCTTTGTTTTCCCAATTGCTTCTTCCGGAGTCAGTGAACGACAGGAAACAGACAGGTGGTCGTTCTCAATCTGATGTTCTTTTAAAACTTCTTGAAATCGTTCTTTTAAAATATCATACAATTCTTTTTTTGTCATGATGTTCTCTCTTTCCTAAAAAATAATTAACGTCTTCGTCCCAGTTTGATGTAAATAGTTTATCACTATCTACAATCCCTCGCAAACATCCATTGATCAGAATCCCAGTGCGGTCTGCAAGATTCTGTGCTTCATAAAAATCATGGGTTACGAATACAATCGTACAGGCATGCTGGATATTGATTTTCTTAATTAACCCATACAGTTTTTGTTTTGTGACCGGATCCAGAGAAGAAAACGGTTCGTCCAGTAACAAAAGTTCTGGTTCAATGCTCAGAGCTCTTGCTAATGCGACTCTCTGTTGTTCGCCGCCGCTTAATGTGTCAGGGTATTGGTTTAGAATAGAAGTGATCTCCAATTCTTCAGCGAGTGTTTCTACACGTTTGGCAATTTCTTTTTTTGGACGCTTTTGCATTTTTAATCCATAAGCAATGTTTTCCCTTGCGGTCATATGTGGAAAAAGACAGTACTCCTGATATAAATATCCAAGTTTGCGTTCTTGTGGGGCATAGTCCTCTAAAGAATGTTCCTGCAATAGGATATTTCCGGAATCTAATTTCTGAAATCCTGCAATGCTCTCCAGTAAAAGTGTTTTTCCGGAGCCGGTTTTTCCGATGATCGCCAGGATTTCATTTGAATAAACGGAAAAGGAAATATCTTTCAGTTGAAAGGTTCCTCGCGTCAGATTCAGATTCTGAACTGTCAGTAGTTGTTTTTTCGGATGCTCATCAATGGTTTTATTCATAACGCTGCTTCCTCCGATCCGTTCTTGTTACCAGATGGGAAATAAATAAGGAGAATGCGGCAAGTATCAAGAGCAAGAATGCACTTGCCAATGCTCCGTCAATCTGATTTGTACTTACATTCAGATAAATGTTTCCCGGCAGGGTTTCTGTCTTCATTCGTGTTACGCCTACCAGCATCAGAGTTGCTCCGAATTCTCCCAGTGCACGTGACCAGATCAAAATAAAGGAACTGATCAGTGTATTCTTACATAATGGCAATATGATCGTACGAAATTGCTGAAATCTGGAAGCACCTAGCAAACCTGCGACAGCCTCCAGTTTACGGTTTACACCTTGAAAAGCCATTACGGTCAGTTTGATCGCAAAAGGCAGGTTTACAGCCAGCTGTGCCATTACAATACCATTTTGATGGAAAACGAATGGAAGACCGGCGGTCTTCAGTGCTTTCCCGGCAGGTGTTGAGAACAGAATCAGCAGGCTTAGTCCGATTACGATATATGGAAGAGTCATTGTCAGTTCTAGTACAGCTTCCACGCCACCGCGAAATGGAATCGTCATATGAGTCAATACATATCCGGTAGGGATTGCTACAAAAAAGCACAGGATGGAAGAAATCAGTGCCGTTTTTACACTCATCCAGGTGGCAAAGAGTGTTTCACGATCTTTTATATGTTCAGCAAACACAAAGCCACCACGGAAGATAATAATGCATATAATTCCACCTATAAAGCATAGGACAAAAAGTGTGATAATATAGCAAAAGAATATAAATAAATCTATTTTATGTTTTTTCATTTTACCAGTTCATAACCGTAGGATTTCCAGATCTTATGAGCTGCTTCTGTTCCTAAGAATTCTGTAAATGCATCTGCCGCATCTGCATTTTCATTGAAAGATAAGCGGGCAGCAGGAATTACCTTTACATAGTTATCTAAATCTGTAGTGCTGCAGATTTCTACGCCGTCAGCTTTTGCATTTTCTTTCCAGATGATTGCTGCATCAGCTTCACCTAATCCGACTACAGTTGCAAGCTGTGGAGCAGTTGTAGTTGTAGCTGCGATTGTTACTTTTTCTCCAATCTGGAAATCAGCAAATGCCTTTTTCGCAATTTTACCGATTGGTGTAGACTCCGGATCTCCGATGACTGTGACTACGTCTTCGCGTGCAAGATCGTTTAATCCCTGGATATTTTTCTCATTTCCTTCTTTTACAACTAATACAGGAATGTGTTTTACAAGATCTTCGCTGCTTGTTACGAATTTATCTACCGGTTTCAGTTCTTCTTTCGAACCGGCAATAAAGAAATCACCCTCCTGGGCTTCCTGGATCTGTGTCTGGATCTGTGCTGCGTTTGCATATGTTACGTTCATTTCGCATCCTGTCTCGTCCTGGAATGCATCTGCAATCTCCTGGAATGGCTGCTGCATACCTGCGCCGCAGTAGATGGAAAGAGCTCCGTCAATCTGTACAGCATCTTCTTTCTCTTCTGTTTTGTTCTCTGCTTCTGTCTGTGTCTTTTTCGTCTCTTCAGTTTTTTCATTACTTCCTGCGCATCCGGCCAGGGACAACATCATTGTTGCTGCTAATACAAGTGCTACATTTCTTTTTTTCATTTTCTTTTCCTCCTGATTTAAGCGATTGTTTAAATGAAACAAATCGGTTGATAAAACTATTGTATCTATCTGATACGGAAGCGTCAAGGACATGTGACATCTTTTGGTAAAATACAATGAAATATCATAAATGGAAAATCCACACTATTGAGGGTAAGTAGATTTTCTTGTATAATGTACAGTATGTATGAAAAAGCAGGGAGATCAATATGAATAGAACAAAGCTTGCAATTGTAGATACTTTCTGGCAATTGCTGGAAGAAAAACCATATAATAAAATCACGGTGCAGGATATTGTAGATCGGTGTCATGTGAATCGAAATACATTCTATTATCATTTCCACGATATCCCGTTTCTTACAGAGTGGTCTGTCGAAATGTGGACAGATGAGGTGATTAAAGACCGCAGAGACTTTGATTCGCTGACCCATTGTATTGTCTATATGGCAGAGGAATGCACAAAGAGAAAGAAAGCACTTTTGCATCTCTATCGTTCTTCTAAAAAAGAGTATTTTCTAGAATATCTGAATAAAATGGGATATCATATCATTTGTTCTTATGTAGAAAACAGGACAGGTAATCTGCCCCTGAAAGAAACTAAGGCAGAAAGCCTGGTACGATATTATAAATGTACATTTGTCGGAATTATTCTTGATTGGCTGGAGGATGCCGCATCTTACGACCTGGTAGAATTCTGTAAGGAAGTGTGTGATCTTTTTTCCGGCTCCGGTGAGAAAGCACTTCTTAAATGTGCAACGGAACATTCAGAGAACCACTGATTTCTGATCTGATATTAAGAATAGAATCTATAATATAAAGAAAACCTATAAAAGTAGGACGTTAAAACTATGACCAGACATTAGACAATTCGTTGTCGAATGTCTGGTTTTTGTATATTCGGGTGTGGTTTGTCCATTGTTGGAAACCTTTAAGTGGAATAAATTAATGGAAAGACAGACGCAGGGGTTATCCTTATTGCATATGGAATTATAAAAATGATTGGATACTTTTCGAAAGATCTCTATTGCCTTGCTTTTCAGTATGATTTAGCCTGTGGGATTTTCCTGATCATATTGGGTGTGGTTGCTCTTAGTATTAGGAATCCGAAAGAGGGCGGAATGAGACACTACATGGTGCATTGCACAGTAAGGACAGAACCGTAAATGTGGAAACATGTTAGTAAAACAAAGCAGGAGGAAATTACAATGAATGCAGCAAATACTTTAAAGAAACTTGGAATCGAGAAAACATTTGAATATATTTATAAAGATCCGGATAAAAATATGCCGAAGATCATGGATTGGGCGGATAAATTTGCAGATGGAGAGTTCCCGACACAAAGAGAGATGATCCGTGAAGCAATTACGAATCCAGAGCATCCATATTATGATTTTATCCGTCATCTGATCAATGATGTGGATCCGAAAGTAACAAAGACATTAGCCGTTAACTTTTTCATCAATTCAGCTTTAGTCGGATGGAAAAAGGAAGAGGAGTTAAGAAAGAAATATAACTGTAATATTCCGTGGGCGATCCTTCTGGATCCTACATCTGCCTGCAACCTTCACTGCACAGGATGCTGGGCAGCAGAATATGGTCACAAACTGAATCTTACTTATGACGAGATTGATGACATTATCTGTCAGGGGAAAAAGCTTGGTGTTTACTTATACATTTACACAGGTGGAGAACCGCTGGTTCGTAAGAAAGATCTGATCCGTCTTTGTGAGAAGCATTCCGATTGTGTATTCCTTTGTTTTACAAATGCAACACTGATCGATGAAGAGTTTGCGGACGAGATGCTTCGTGTAGGTAACTTTGTTCCTGCAATTTCTCTGGAAGGCTTTGAAGAAGCTACAGACGGACGCCGCGGAGAAGGTGTTTATCAGAAGGTACGCAAAGCAATGGAACTTCTTAGAAGCAAGAAGCTGGTTTATGGTATTTCCTGCTGTTACACAAGTGCAAACTATGATTCTATCACATCAGAGGAATTCTACGATTCTATGATTGAAATGGGAGCGTATTTTGTATGGTATTTCCATTATATGCCGGTTGGAAATGATGCGGTGCCGGAGCTGATGCCAACGCCGGAGCAGCGTATCGGGGTTTATAACAAGATCCGTAATTATCGTGCAACAAAACCGCTGTTTGCAATGGATTTCCAGAATGATGCGGAGTATGTAGGCGGATGTGTTGCAGGAGGACATCGTTATTTACATATTAATGCAAACGGAGATATTGATCCATGTGTATTTATTCATTATTCTGATTCCAATATCAGAGAAAAATCATTACTGGATGCGCTTCGTTCACCAATGATGATGGCATATCACGACAATCAGCCATTTAATGATAATATGCTTCGCCCATGTCCGATGTTGGAGAACCCGGAAAAACTTCGTGAGATGGTAGCAAAAGCCGGAGCACATTCTACAGACCTTCAGTCTCCGGAAACAGTCGAGCACCTCTGCGCGAAATGCGATCAGTACGCGAAGGACTGGCAGCCGGCAGCAGACAAGCTTTGGAATGGCGGAAAAGAGAAATGAATAACAATTGAGAAAAGTAAAAGAGCGAGAAAATGATCGGGAGGGAACACTATGAAGATGTTAAAAAAAATAAAGACTGACATGTGGATCAGCGTACTTATGATGTTTCTGATCGGTATTTTATTTGTTGTCCGCCCGCAGGATTCTCTGGAAATAACAGCAATTATCGCGGGTGTGATAATATTTGTAAATGGTATCTATGACCTGGTTTATTATAAGAGAGCGTGGATAGACTTATACTCAAGAGGCACCTTGTTTGAAGGAATTATGAAATGTATCCTTGGAATCTTTATATTTACACATGCTGGAATTATGACGGTGCTGTTCTCTTATGTGTTCAGCATTTATATCATAATCAATGGTATTATCTGCTTGGAAACAACAGTCTATATGAAACGGCTGTTTCATGTGAGTAGTGTGGGATATGTCATCCTGTCAGTACTTGTGGTCCTTGGTGGAATCATTATGATGTTTTTCTCACCGGATACAGTGAAGGCGGCAGCGATCATGACGGGAATTATTTTCATAACAAATGCTGTGATTGATAGTATAATCTTATATCGTATTCAGAAAATAAGTAAGGAATGTGCAGGGCAGATACAAGAAGCTGTGGATGCGTTGAATGGAAATATAATAGATGTGGATGATGATGTGAGATGACAGATTGTAGTTTTATCGACTTCAAGAAATGAAAAGAATATGCTATACTTATAAGAAAAGAAGAAAGAAAGAACGGACGGAGAGGCGTAGGTATGGCGAAAGTACATGGGGAATCAAAGCTGACTTTTTTGGAGTCGACGAGTATTATCATAGGACACGGCGTGGGATCTGGAATTCTTTCGGTCCCATTCCTTGCATCCAGGAATAACTGGCATGATATTATCTGGATTGCAGCAGTGGCTTATTGCATGAATCTTTTACTGCATTTTATGATTGCGGAACTGTCTTTGAATAACAATGGCGCGCAGTTTATCAAATGCTTTGAAAATGAGCTGTTTGTGGGAAAGCTGAAGATGGCATGTACATGGCTGGCGTTTGGGCTGCTTGGCTTTTCGGTTGTAGTGAATGTGAGTGGATTTATTACCGGTGCGGCAGCTGTATTTTCTGCATGGTTTCACCTTCCGTCAGTGGTCGGAATGCTGTTCTTTTATGTATTGGCAGCAAGTGTGGTCTATATCGGAATGAAACTGGTTGGAATTTGTGAGAAAATTGCAGTGATTTCCATGTTTGGAGTCATAGGGATCCTTTTTGTAGCAACGATGCTTTCAGAGACAACAGAGCTTTCGACAAAGTTCTATTCGAATAACAATATGCTGGCACTTTATAGCATGATTGCATTTTCATTATCTGCTGTTATGTCTGTGCCACAGGTTGTGAAAGGTTTAGAAGGAGACGAAAAAGGCATTCGCAGAGCGATTGCAGCCGGCACGGGCTTGAATATGGGACTGATTCTTTTAATCACATTTATGACGCTTCTGGGATGTTCTAATGTGACAGAGAATGGAGCACTGGTGGATCTTTCCGGCCATCTTGGCGGATGGGTCAGCATTATCGGATATGTATTTTCCTTGCTGGCTCTTGCAACATCTTTCTGGGCGAATACACTGAATCTTCGAGATATTGTGAATGAACAGACGAAATGGGGCGAAAAGATCAGCTGGCTTGCAGCTACAGTACCTTGTCTTGTGATCGCACTTGTGGGAGTGCAGAGCTTTGTAGGATTTACAAGAATGGCAAGTGTGGTCCAGGTTCTGACCGGAGTAGGAGTGATTGTTGCATACAATCGTTCCAGAAGACGTGCGGGAACTAGCCTGATCTGTGGAAGACTTGGTAGTTTGCCGTTCCAGATATTAGCAGTAGCAGCGTCGTTGGTAGCATCTGTAGGAGCAGTGCTTACGGTGACAGTGTGAAATTACAAATATGTTATTACAAAAGTTGATGAAGAAGGAGATTAGAAAATGCAAGAACAGATGAAAGGGAACAGTAGGATTTTAGAAAGATTTGAATTTAGGGATATTAGACAGGAAGAGGCAGATCAGGCAGTCTTGATTGAGAAAATTTGTTTCCCGCCAAATGAAGCATGTTCTGAGAAACACATGAAGGAGCGAATCGGTGTGACTCCAGAATTGTTTTTAGTTGCGGTAGATAAAACAACTGGAAAGTTAGCGGGATTTTTGAATGGAATTGCAACGGACGAGGAAAAATTCCGAGATGAATTTTTTACAGATGCATCTTTGAATAATCCAAAAGGAAAGAAAGTTATGATCCTTGGCTTAGATGTATTACCGGAGTATCGAGGACAAGGTCTGGCACGAGAGATTGTAAGATGTTATCTGCAAAGAGAAGAAGAAAAGGGAAGAAAAGAAATTGTTCTTACCTGCCTGGATGAAAAAGTAGAGATGTATAAAAGATTTGGGTTTGTAGATCTGGGAATGTCAGATTCTGTCTGGGGTGGAGAAGAATGGCATGAAATGACATATTATCTGAGATAGAAGTAAATAACGAATGATAGTGAAAGCTGTAAAGTCTAATGGAAAATATTTGCCAAAGACTTTACAGCTTTTTTCTAAAAATGTATGATAAGAAAGGAAAATGGTAACTGTTCAGAGCCAAGCAAAATTTCAAAAGCAGATATGAAATGCTTGCATTTTTAAGGCTGTTTTTGAAATTTTATTTGGCGGATACGCCACACCGACGAAATGCGTAGCATTTTGGAGGTTGGCTCTGAACAGTTACGGAAAATGAAAAACATGAGATAGATAAGACGAGGAGAAAATATCATGGAATATTGGGATATTTATGATGCAGAGAAACGTCCGACCGGAAGAACAATGAAGCGAAATGACTGGTGCTTAAAGGATGGGGAATACCATCTGACAGTGCTTGGAGTTGTGGCAAGACCGGATGGAACATATCTGATCACGAAACGTGTAATGACAAAAGCGTGGGCACCGGGGTGGTGGGAAGTATCCGGCGGTGCAGCGCAGGCAGGAGAGTCTTCTGAGGAAGCGGTATGCCGTGAAGTGAGAGAAGAGACAGGATTAGATATTTCTAATGCAGAAGGCGGATATGTATTTACTTATAAGCGAGAAAATCCGGGCGAGGGTGATAATTATTTTGTTGATGTATATCGCTTTGTGCTTGATATTGATGAGAATGATCTGAAACTTCAGACAGAAGAAACAGATGGATATATGTTCGCAACTAAGGAGGAGATTGAAAACTTTGCCAAGGAGGGAATCTTCCTTCATTATGACAGCATTAAGAGAGTGTTTGAACAGTTACAATAATTTATAGAATGAGGAAAAGTTATGCATTCAGAAAAGAAGAAAAACAGATTTGAAATTGATATGTGCAATGGCTCGATCATGAATAAGCTGATTTCTTTTTCAATTCCGCTGATGATATCTGGAATTCTGCAGCTTGCATTTAACGCAGTGGATATTGTTGTGGTAGGAAGATTCAGTGGAAGTGAGTCACTGGCAGCAGTCGGATCAACCACAGCACTGATCAATGTATTTACGAACCTATTTATAGGAATATCTCTTGGAGCAAATGTGCTTGCAGCCAGGTTCTATGCGGCAGGGCGCGAGAAAGAGATGTCGGAGACGGTGCACACAGCGATTACATTTGCGATTATAAGCGGAGTTGTGATGGCATTAGTTGGATTGTTCTTTTCCAGAGGAGCACTTGAGTTGATGGGAACACCAGATAATGTGATCAATCTTTCGACACTATATATGAAGATCTATTTCCTGGGAATGCCGTTTTTTATGTTATATAATTACGGAGCGGCAATCTTAAGAGCGGTTGGAGATACGAAACGACCACTTTTGTTTTTGATCGTAGCAGGTGTGATTAACGCATGTTTAAATCTTTTACTTGTAATTGCTTTTCATTTAGGAGTAGCGGGCGTTGCAATTGCAACGGTAACAGCACAGTTTGTATCGTGTGTATTGGTATTGCGTTGCCTGTATAAATCAGACAGCAGTTATCAGCTTCGCTTCTCGAAGCTAATGATAAAAAAAGTATATTTAGGACAGATCTTTCAGGTTGGAATTCCGGCAGGAATTCAGAGTACTGTGATCAATTTTTCAAATGTACTTCTGCAGTCATCGGTCAATTCTTTCGGATCCGTGGCGATGGCAGGATATACGGCAGCGAATAACATTTTTGGATTTTTATATGCATCGATCAATGCAGTGACACAGGCATGTATGAGTTTTACAAGCCAGAATTACGGAGTCGGAAAATGGAAACGAATGGACAGAGTCTTAGTTGACTGCCTGATTCTTTCCACAACGATTGCATTAATTCTTGGTGGAGGTGCGTATCTCTTTGGACCGGAGCTTTTGAAGATTTATACTGATGATCCTCAGGTTATCAGCTGTGGTATGGAGATTCTTCTATATACAACAGTTACTTATTTTTTGTGCGGATGGATGGATCTGTTCCCGGGATCTCTTCGTGGAATGGGAAAATCAATTGTGCCGATGATACTTTCCGTAATCGGAACAGTCGGAACGAGAATCGTCTGGATCTTTGGAATATTTCCAAGATTCAGATCATTGAAGATTTTGTTTATTTCCTATCCGGTATCCTGGATCATTACGATCATCCTGCAGGTGATTTGCTTTATTTTTGTCAGAAGAATCGTTTATGCGCCACTGAAAAAACGAGAGGCTGCTATATAATGAAAAAAGAAATGCTTTATTTCCCAAAATATAAGAGGGAATAAAGCATTTCTTTTTTTATTACAGCATTTTGTAAATGATAATTATTGACAAATCCAACATCCTGGAATAAGCTAGTTTTGTATAACTAATTGATAAAAAATCGCAATAAGCTAAAGAGGATGATAAAAAAATGACATTAAAAGAATTAGCGATTGGAAAGAGTGCTGTGATCAGGACAGTTGGAGCTTCCGGTGCGTTACGACAGCATTTTTTGGATATGGGTATGATTCCGGGTGCGGAAGTTACGGTGGTAAAGTTCGCGCCGATGGGAGACCCGATGGAATTGCAGGTGCATGGATATGAGCTGACGCTTCGTCTTGCAGAGGCAGAACAGATTGAAGTTGAGGAAATTAGCGAGAGAACAAACAGCCATTCCCGTGGAGAACGTTTGAAACCAGTAGATCACCCGGGATTTGGAGAAGAAGGAAAGTATCATTCCGAAGAAGATGCGAATCCATTACCGGAGGGAACAGTGCTTACTTATGCCCTGGTAGGAAATCAGAACTGCGGAAAGACAACGCTGTTTAATCAGCTCACAGGAGCAAATCAGCATGTAGGAAACTTCCCAGGAGTAACAGTAGACCGTAAGGATGGAACAATCAAAGGTTATCCAAATACGAATGTGACAGACCTTCCGGGAATTTATTCAATGTCTCCATACAGCAGTGAGGAGATTGTTTCAAGAAATTTTGTGTTGAATGAACATCCGAAAGCAATCATCAATATCGTGGATGCAACGAATATTGAGCGAAATCTCTATCTGACAATGCAGCTTCTTGAAATGGATATCCCGATGGTAGTAGCTTTGAATATGATGGATGAGGTGATTGGAAATCATGGATCTATCGATGTGAATACAATGGAAGCACTGCTTGGAGTTCCGGTTATTCCGATTTCGGCAGCGAAGAACGAAGGTGTGGATGAAGTAATACGTCATGCACTTCATGTGGCAAAATACCAGGAGCGTCCGCTGCGTCAGGATTTCTGTGATAAAAGTGATCATGACGGTGCGGTCCACAGATGTATCCATGCAGTGATTCATCTGATTGAAGACCATGCAGAAGAAGCAAAGCTTCCGGTACGTTTTGCCGCAACGAAGGCAATCGAGGGGGATCCGCTGATCTTAGAACAGTTAAAGCTTGATCAGAATGAGTTGGATATGCTTGAGCATATTGTACAGCAGATGGAGACGGAACGTGAGGTTGACCGAAGTGCGGCAATCGCAGATATGCGATTCGATTTTATTGAACGTCTCTGTGAGCAGACGGTTGTAAAACCGAAAGAGAGTAAAGAACGTGTCAGAAGTGAGAAGATAGACAAAATCTTGACAGGAAAATATACAGCGATCCCATGCTTTATCGGGATCATGGTGCTTGTATTTTATTTGACATTTAATGTAATCGGTGCATTTCTGCAAGGAATTCTGGAAATGGGAATTGATCAGTTGTCAAGAATGGCTGAGACAGGACTGATCGCACTCAATGTAAATGATGCAATCCGAAGTCTTGTGATCGACGGAATCTTTACAGGAGTAGGAAGCGTGCTTAGTTTTCTTCCGATTATCGTTACTTTGTTCTTCTTCCTCTCTATGATGGAAGACAGTGGATATATCGCGCGTGTGGCATTTGTAATGGATAAACTGCTTCGTAAGATCGGTCTTTCCGGTCGAAGCATTGTGCCGATGTTGATCGGATTCGGATGTACAGTTCCGGCAGTTATGGCAACAAGAACATTGACCAGTGAAAGAGACCGTAAGATGACGGTCCTTCTGACACCGTTTATGAGCTGTACAGCAAAACTTCCGATTTATGCATTCTTTGTAAGTACATTTTTCCCGGGTAAGGGCGGACTGATCATGTCGGGTCTGTACGTGCTTGGAATTGTAGTTGGAATTTTAATCGCATTCCTTTATCGAGGAACTCTGTTTAAAGGAGAACCGGTACCATTTGTTATGGAACTTCCGAATTATCGTCTGCCGGGTGCGAAGAATGTGGCACAGCTTCTTTGGGAGAAAGCGAAAGATTTCTTACAGAAAGCATTTACAGTTATTCTGATGGCAACGATTGTTGTATGGTTCTTGCAGAGTTTTGACTTGCATCTGAACCTTGTGGAGAATTCAGCAGATAGTATTCTTGCTATGATTGCAGGTGCACTTGTTCCAATCCTTCGTCCGCTTGGACTGGGAGACTGGAGAATCTGTACAGCACTGATCAGTGGATTTATGGCGAAAGAAAGTGTAGTATCAACACTTGAGGTATTGTTTGGTGGAGGAATTGCTTCTGTACTGACTCCTCTGTCAGCCGGTGTCCTGCTTGTATTCAGTCTGCTCTACACACCATGTGTTGCAGCGGTCGCATCAGTAAAGCGTGAGCTTGGTACAAAATGGGCTGTCGGAATGGTATTCTGGCAGTGTCTGATCGCATGGGTTGTGGCAATCATCACGAGAGGAATCGGAATGCTGCTTTTCTAATGGGGAAAGCTGTTACTGTGACAGTAACGCAATGTTTTGGAATAAATCGTCTGGGAATAAATGATAAAATTTATTGACAAAACAGAATTCATTCGTTATAGTAAGAAACGATGTGTCAGTGAGGCAGTTGTTCATGAGACGAACCGAGCCGAAAGATAAATTAAATATATTCCGTGAGGGAGTAGTTCGCATGAAAATGTGATTTGTCAACATACCGGTGAGAATGAGTTTTAAAAGATCACCTGGCAAATCTTAAAGAATGAGACTCATGTATGTTTTAAATAAGAGGACGAGTTTGTTATGTCAAGCAGGCAGTTCTCTTATCATAGAACATACGTGGGTCTCTTTGTTTTTATATATTAGGAAAGTCCTTTCCTAATATATAAAAAACGCTTCGCTCAGGATGCGCACTGCAATTGTAGCGGAACAGATACAGAAGAAAAAAGAAAAGAGGAGAAACATGGCACTATTTATCGAGCTTTTGTTAATGGGGGTCGGGCTTGCGATGGATGCATTCGCAGTGTCTGTCTGTAAGGGCCTTGGAATGAAGAAGCTGAATAAGAAACAGGCGGTAGTGATCGGATTGTATTTTGGAGGGTTCCAGGCATTAATGCCGCTTGTGGGATGGGTTCTTGGAATTCAGTTCCAAAAGTATATTACAAGTATTGATCACTGGATCGCATTTATTCTGCTTGGCTTTATCGGTGGGAAAATGATTCTGGAGGCAGTAAAAGAATGGAATGAAGAAGATATTGTTGAAGTAAAAGATCAGCCGTTGGATCATAGAAATATGTTTGTACTTGCCGTTGCGACGAGTATCGATGCGCTGGCAGTCGGAATCACATTTGCATTTCTGGACACACCGATTCTTGAGGCAATTACGATCATCGGAATTACGACAATGATTATTTCTATTGTTGGTGTAGTGATTGGAAATTATTTTGGTGGGAAATATAAACATAAGGCAGAACTGGTTGGTGGAATCATCCTGGTGCTTTTAGGTGTTAGGATTTTGATCCAGCATCTGTCTGGATTAGCATAAAATGAGGTTGAATATAGTATAGCAGAAAGGAAATAAAAGATGAGTAATTTGTTTCAAAGTGTGCCATTTGCAGTGGTACTTTTAATTATTGGATTTGTGTTTCTTGTAAAAGGTGCAGATGCATTTGTTGAGGGGTGTAGCAGTATCGCAAGACGGTATCATGTTCCGTCACTGATCATCGGAATGACGATTGTGGCGATGGGGACGAGCCTTCCGGAGACTGCGGTCAGTGTGACGGCAGCAGTTACGGGAAACAATGCACTTGCAGTTAGTAATGCGGTAGGATCTAATATTTTCAATCTCATGGTTGTAGTCGGAGCCTGCACGCTTTTTACTTCCGTGGCAGTTCAGATTAATACGTTAAAGATTGATTTTCCGATATCTATTCTGTGTGCGGTATTGCTTCTGATTCTTGGTGCAGCCGGAATGTCACTGGGACATATAGATGGAGTTGTATTTATTATCTTATTCCTGGCGTTTATCCTCTACATGATCCGCTCAGCACAGACATCTCGTGAGAAAAATGTGGAGCCGGGAGTGGAAGAGGAAGAGTATCTTCTGGAAGCAGAGGAGATTCAGGAAATGTCTATGGGAAAGAGTGTGATTTACATTCTTCTCGGCGCAGTAGCGATTGCGGTCGGAAGTGACTGGGTAGTAGACGGTGCCTGTACAGTTGCGGCAGCAATTGGAATCAGTCAGACTCTGATTGGTCTTACTGTAGTTGCATTTGGAACAAGCCTTCCGGAGCTGGTTACATCGATTGTAGCAGCAAAAAAAGGTGAGGTGGATATGGCACTTGGAAATGTAATCGGTTCCAATATCTTTAATATTCTCATGGTGCTTGGTATTGCGGCAGCAATTTCACCGGTCGCATTTTTGACAGAAAATATCATTGATATTGCAGTGCTGATCGTGTTCAGTGTTATTGGATGGATCATGGCATGGACGAAAAGAGAACTTAATAGAAAAGAAGGTATTATCATGTTACTTCTTTATGCAGTGTATGTTGTGTACATTTGTATGAGATAGTTTGTGATAACTCTGAAAAAAGGATTATGTAAAAGGCAAAAAGTACTTGTGCCAATCACATAATCCTATTTTAGTTTCCTATAATTAATGCAAAGTAGCCCCAGTCCCAGAGGAGTGATTCAAAACTATTTTCCAGATATTCATAAATATCAGCTGTTTCATATCCGGTCATTCGTGTAATGATCACAAGATATTGTCTCAACGTTTCGTAAGAAATTTCAGAAACGTTTGCGTCTTTGCCATCCAGCATCCATCTTAAGAAAACGCTGTGGCGGAACGCCGCGTATTCAAGCGCGATCCATTGCATCTGCACGAGCATATTTTCGAGGTCATTTCCAGGAAGCAGGAGATCGGAGAAAATCTCGTTGCGCAGGAAATTGCGAAGCAGTGGTTCGTAAGGCTTCAAGTGTTGAGAAAAGCGTTCCCATTGTTCCAACAAAGAGGATTCGTATGTTTCATCATTCTCAGGATTTTCAGAGCTTTTTGAAAGGGCTTCTGATATTTCTTCAGCCAAAGCAAGAATTGGATTCAGAGTATCCTGATAGAGCCCTTCTTTTTGATAGTTTACGGAAAGATCTTGTAACAGTTCGTTACATTCACTGATCAGATCCAAAGGTGGAAGGTCTATATCTGAGATCGCATTTCCAAGTTCTCTTACTGTGCTATCAGAAAAATAATCTTCTAACAGTTCTTTTGTTAATGGCTGATGCTGGTACAATTCCTGAAGAATATAGAAGCTTTCCAAAAGTTCTTCTTCGATTGTTCTGGAAGAGTCATTTAAAAGATTGAGTAGTTTTTCACGCAAGAGGAAAAGGACAGAAGTATCTGTATCGCCAGTATCGGACAAAGTGTCTGATACATTTGGGAAATGCAGGGACTTCTGTTTGTTCCACAGGTCAATCACTGCAGGGCAGCAAGGCATCAGCATTTTCTCGTTATGTGTCGGAAAGCGATGCTCCTCTCGTGGAAATGTAGTGCACGTTTCTGATAGGACTTTGTCGCCGTAAGCAACAACAAGGCGGCAGAGCTTCTCAGAGTTAAGGAATGGACAGCGATGATCACTGTCCAGGCCTATCACACGCTGTCCATCTTTTTTAATCGTATAAGCGCTTAAATTTTTCTTTTGTTCAGGTACGGTTTCCGGAGCCTGGAGTTTCTTCCATTTACGGTTCGTATCTGCATCGATGCCAATCTTCCATTCCTGGCAGCAGGTGATCGGACAGCGGTCGGCGATGCAGGTGAACTTAGAATAATAATCAGGTATCAAATAATTAATTTCTGTCATTACGGTCATGGAATTCTGTATGCTGCCCAACATATTTGTATGCCGGACGGATGATCTTACCGGCATTTAACAGTTCTTCCAGACGATGTGCACTCCACCCGGTGATACGTGCAATCGCGAAGAGTGGTGTGAAAAGCTCTTCCGGAATATTCAGCATTGTATAAACAAATCCGCTGTAGAAGTCAACGTTAGCACAGACAGGTTTCAGCATCTTTCTGTGTGTCATGATCTCTTCACCGGCGATTCTTTCTACGCGGTCATAAAGTGCGAATTCATCGTCAAATCCCTTTTCAGAAGCAAGCTTCTGTGCATAGCTCTTCAAAATCCTTTCTCTTGGGTCGGAGATTGTGTAGACTGCGTGTCCCATTCCATAGATCAGTCCCGTCTTATCAAAGGCTTTTTTATCAAGAATCAGGCGGAGATACTCACGAATCTCATCTTCGTTAGTCCAGTCTTTGACAGACTTCTTAATATCATCAAACATCCCCTGCGCTTTCAGGTTTGCACCACCATGACGAGGTCCTTTCAGAGAACCGATGGAAGCAGCAATTGCCGAATATGTATCTGTTCCTGAAGAAGTAACAACATGTGTAGTGAAAGTGGAGTTGTTACCACCGCCGTGTTCTGCATGAAGAATCAGTGCAACATCAAGAACCTTGGCTTCTAGTTCTGTATACTGTCCATCCGGACGAAGCATGTACAAAATATTTTCGGCAAGAGAGCGGCCTTTCTCCGGATTACGGATCAGAAGTGTCTCATCTTTACGGAAATGTCTGTATGCATGATAAGAATATACTGCGATCAGTGGAAGCTTTGCAATAAGTTCAAGAGCCTGACGCAGTGCATTTTCAACAGAAATATCTTCCGGGTTCTCATCATATGTATATAAAGTAAGAACACAGCGCTGGAGTGCGTTCATGATGTTAGAGCTTGAGGCCTTCATGACAACGTCACGAACAAAACGTCCGCTTAGATCTTCTAATTCAGATAAAACTTTCAGAAAATGCTCTAATTCATCTTTTTTTGGAAGCCGTCCGAAAAGGAGCAGGAAAGTTGTCTCCTCAAACCCAAAACGTTTGCCTTTCAGACCGTTGATAAGGTCATTGACATTGATTCCCTGATAGTAAAGTCCACCTTCAGCAGGAATTTTACGTCCGTTTATAACATCAAATCCACAGACATCGGATACTTCAGTCAGTCCGGTAAGAACTCCTCGGCCGGTTGAATCACGAAGTCCGCGCTTTACATCATATTCTTCATAAAGATTCGGATCAATGCGGTGTCCTTTCAAAAGTGTTTTCTCTAAATAGTTCATATCACTGCGCAGATCGTCAGTGTTTGCAATTAATATATCATTTGAATTCATAGCTTTCATCCTCACAATACATATATGTTTTCTAGTGTCTTGATAATGCATTTTAATGTAATTATAAACAGTCGAGATGAAATTTGCAAGAATTATATATGTATTCTTGCAAAAACATGAAAAAAATCAAGAAAAGTACGCATAAAACAGAATAAAATGAATATTGAATTGTTAGATAACTCAAAAATAAGAATGCTTAAATGAATTTTCTGAATCGTCAGAAAGAAAATGATGTGGATGTGGTCATACCAGATACCAAAGCGCAAATCTATTGTAAAAATACAAAAATATGGAGAGATATTTTATTATAAAGTGCTGAAAAATAGGAGAAACAGGTGCATTTATTGACGCATAATAATAAGAAGAGTATAATGTTAAAAAGATAACAATAGGTTGGTATAACCAATTAAAAGAAGGAGGGGGATAATTATGTTATTCCAAATTTATGGCGATGGTGCCGGCTGGCAGCTGTTAGGGTGGGTACTGGTGTTTGCCGGACTTGTTCTTGCAAATGAATTCGCAAGACGTACAAAAATCGGTGGACTGATCTGTTTTGGAGCTATTCCGGCTATACTTACAGTGTATTTCATCGCAATCTATATCTGTGCAGCAAATGGTGCAGAATGGGCACTGAATAACGATACTTATGTACATATGACAAGCTGGTTCCATTATGCAAAATTGTATGCTGCAACAGCAGGTTGTATTGGTTTTATGATGCTGAAATACAAATGGGGAATTGGTAAGACAGAATGGTTCAAAGTATTCCCGTTTGCAATCGTTGCAATCAATATTCTGATTGCAGTAGTAAGTGATTTTGAATCAGGTATCCGTGGATTCATGGCAATGAAAGAATTCGGTGACCGCTGGTGGCTGTCTTCAGAAAATGTATGGCTCTACGGAGGTTGGTGGAACTGGGTGAACGGAATTGCCGGAATCCTGAATATCTTCTGTATGACAGGATGGTGGGGAATCTACACATCCAAGAAACATGATGATATGCTTTGGCCGGATATGACATGGTGCTTCATTATTGCATATGATCTGTGGAATTTTGAGTACACATACAATAACCTGACAACACATGCATTCTACTGTGGTGTTGCATTACTTCTTGCTCCGACATTTGCAAATATGTTCTGGAACAAGGGTGGCTGGATCCAGAACCGCGCGAATACACTGACACTGTGGTGTATGTTTGCTCAGGTATTCCCATTATTCCAGGATGCAAGCCGTTTCTCAGTAATTCCGGCTCTGTATTCTGACGGATTCATGGATGCAGCAGTAAGACCGACAAGTGCTAATCCAACCATGCAGGGTGTGATCGCGGTAATTGCACTTGCAGCGAATGTGATCTGTCTGGCTGCAATTATTAAGAGAGCAAAACAGCAGAAGAAGAATCCTTATAAGAATGAGATCTTTACAGATCAGAAGGATTATAAGGATGCAATGGCGAGAGCAGAAGTTTAAATTTGTATTTGTCTATCTGATTCTCCATATTGAAGCAAAGGATTTGGTGGTGAATAAGGCCGCAAGAATGATGCTATATTGCATCGGACACCGGCCCGCTCTACCTCATCCCCTTGAAAGTATGTAACGTAAGAGCCAGAACAGTTACCGTGAGTGGTGCCTGTCTGGCTCTTACTAACATACTGAACAAGGTGTATTCGGAACGCTCCTGCCTTACATGTGTCCTCAACAATATAGCACCATCCTTGCTTTGTTATTCCAAACAGATTTGTTTGCTCAACGGGACGAATCTGAAAGACTTCATACAAGTTTTGATTTGATGTACGTAAACGAGAAGATAGACTCAGGTTCAGTCGATAGCATTCCCTTTTTTACTTCCGTCCGAAATTCTGTATTTAAGTGTTGAATTTGTTCCACGGCAATCACTTCTGCCCTGGATAATGTGAGTGATGTGGATACTTTATTGTTGAGGATACATTTTAAGGCAGGAGCGGTTCTGAATACACTTTGTTCTGAATGTTAGAAAAAGCCCAAACAGAAATCACTCACGATGCCTGTTTGGGCTTTTTCGTTACATTCATTCAAAGGGATGAAGAGGAGCGGGCCGGTGTCCGATGCAATAAAGTATCCACATCACGCCCTTATCCAACAAAAGTTTTTGCTTCATTACTCAGAATTCAAACGTCTAAATACAAATTTACAATTCATAGTAAATCTGATGCTTCCCATCAATGCAGTCCTGCATGGATTCCTGAATCCATTCAATTGTTCCTTGGGTGTCCCGGTCGCGGATATAGGTCCAGGTCTTATAATTGCTTCGATATAATTCTTCTATCCCATAGAGTTCACAATAACGTTCCCACATATTAAAAATCGGTGCTCGGAAAGACTGGAAAATAAGTGGAATCAATGTATTTCCGGAAATTAGGGCAAACTCGTGTTGGAATTCGTAAGCAGCTTCAATGGCAGTGGTGACATCCTGTGCATCACGGATCTGATTAACGAATTCGAGGAGACGCTGGATGTTTTTGTCGCTGATCGTGTCGATGGCGAGCTGTGCAGCAAGTGTATCAAGCGCAATGCGGACTTCGAAGATGGAACGAATCTCCTGATCACGCATGCGTCCGCCGTTGTAATTCATGATCGCAATCAATGTATCCAGAGTCCCTTTTCTGCGGAAATCTGCTACATAAGTTCCACTGCGGGGTTTTACGGTGAGGAATCCTTTCTTCTCCAGCTCACTGATTCCGCTGTTGACAACCGCACGGCTGACCTGCATCATTTCAGCAAGCTGGCGTTCCGGCGGAAGTTTCTCTCCGATCTGTAGCTTGCCGGAAAGAATCAGATGTTCTAATTGTTCAATAAACAGATCCCTCAGGGAAGGGGAACTGATCTTCTGAAATTCCATAATAAATTCTCCGTTTCGTAAGCGTTATCTTCACAAAGTGTGTTTTGATGAGATGAAAATGTTGAAAATCTCGTAAAAAATAACGTTTATTGTTGATAAGTTTATTATAGAGAAAACAGGCGGTGGATTCAATACTCTATATTTATATCAGCTGGGAGATGACTCCCATCTCTATAGGTGGTGAGAAACAAGCTAGTATCAGTGGTGGGAGTCATCTCCTAACTGATATAGCCTCCGGCAGGATTGCAGAGGTGCGCAGCAAGAATGCCGAGGAATTCTTGAAATGCAAGGAGATTGTGGTATTATAGTTAGAGTAAATTGTGCGAGTATATCAGATATGAGAGGAACAATCATGGTAAAGATAGATTTGATTACAGGTTTTCTGGGGGCAGGAAAGACAACATTTATAAAAGAGTATGCATCCTACCTGCTTCGTCAGGGTCTGAATATCGGAATTCTGGAAAATGATTTCGGCGCAGTGAATGTGGATATGATGCTTCTTCAGGAGCTGCAGGGAGAAAAATGTGAACTGGAAATGATTTCCGGAGGGTGTGATAAAGAGACACACCGCAGACGATTCAAGACAAAGCTGATCTCTATGGCAATGTGTGGATATGACAGAGTAATCGTGGAGCCGTCGGGAATCTATGACGTGGATGAATTTTTTGATGGATTAAGAGAAGAACCTCTGGATCGGTGGTACGAAATCGGAAGTGTGATCACAATCGTAGATGCGGGACTGGAAGAAAATCTGTCAGATCAGGCGGAATATTTGCTGGGATCTGAGGCGGCGGATGCGGGTGTGATCGTGCTGAGCAGGCTGGATAAGGACAATGCTTGTGAAGAACAGGAAAACAGAATTATTTCACATGTCAATCGCTCTCTTGAACGCATTGGATGTACCAGAAGAATTGAAAAAGAAGTGATCGCAAAAGACTGGGATATGCTGACAGAGGAAGATTTTGCACAGATTCAGAACAGCGGCTATCAGATTGAGTCGTTTCGCAGACCGGAAGGTACAGAAAAGGATGGATTCCAGACCTTATATTTTATGAATCTGAATCGGACAGAAGAAGAACTGGTTCCGGCTGTGAAAAAGCTGTTTGGTAAACGTGGATGCACAGATGATTCTGAAAAAGAAAACAATAAAAATCTTAATGATATCGGAAGAGTGTTCCGTGTAAAAGGATTTATGAAGAATCAATCCGGTGACTGGATGGAGCTGAATGCGACAACACAGAAGATGACAGTAAATCCAATCAAAGAAGGACAGGAGATTCTGATCGTGATCGGTGAGGATTTGAAAGAAGACAAGATTCGTGAGTGCCTGGAAGACAAATGTACTGAGGGAGCGGAAAATGAGTGAAATTCAATTGCCGGAAGCATTTCTGAAACTAGGAGAAGTGCTGGAACAAGGACAGTTTGAACTGCTTTTTACAGAAGAAAAACTGCGGCTGGTTTATTTGATGAACGATGCGGTAGAGAGCTTTCTTGTCTTTGAAAATGCAAGGATGACAGGTCAGTATAGAGAGGATTATGAAGGTGAACTAGAAGCGGAGTTAAGTGTAACAGAAGAACCGGAGGAGTCCTATGTCCTTGTAGTTCATCAGGGTGAGACCGTGGTTACGATTTTTTTTGAGGATTTAAGTGAAGAAGTACACTTATATGACTATGGAGAAATCGGACATTTCTGGGTGAAAGGTGCGGAATATCTGCGTCAGATAGAATATAAGATTGCAATCGTACGGGATAAACTGGATTATCTGGGAGCAAAATACTGTAATCGGACGGAGCGGAAACTAGCTGTGCTGGCGGACTTTCCGCCGCTGAATCATTGCTGTTATTCGGCAGTTTCAGAGCAATATGTAGTTCCAAGGGAAAATCCGTGGGTACCGTCAGCAGAAGCACATCAAGTGATGCAGGAGCTTGCGGCAACAGTAGAAGATAAAAATTTACTAAGATGTCTAAAGTTTTATCAGAAACATCCATGGAAGCGGAGTGCAAAAAAGATTGCCGGGATGTTGCAGGAAAAGCGTCATGCAGAAGTCACAGATCTTTTGATGGAAGAACTGAAGATGGCAGCAGCAAATTATCCGAGAAGAAAATTCACAGATGAGGAAGAAAATCAGAATCGTAAGACTGAGAAGAGAGCATCAGAGCGGAAACGAGAGTTAGAAGAACAGGGATTTCGGATAAATATATTTCGTGAGGAACCATTTATTGCATCAAGAGATTCACTCCAATACAAAATCAGTCTGATGATCTGGGAAAAGAAAGGAAAAAAACGAAAAGTTCAGATAGAAAAATTTTCTGCTGACCGGAGAGGATAAGTATGGAACCATTTTATTATAGTAAGATGAACAAGATGCAGCAGGCGGCGTATCATGCAATCTGCCAGGGGGTCTTGCAGATGGAGAAGGAGATTCAGGTACCGCGTATGAGCGGAGAAGAACTGTATAATGTATTCTTCCAGATGCGCCTGGATCATCCGGAGATTTTCTGGGCAACGGGATTTAAGTATCGTTATTATCAGGAATCGCCGAACATTCAGTTTCTGCCGGAATATTTGTTTGACCGGGCGAAGGTGAAAGAACATCAGAAGGCAATGAAATCCAGAGTAGAGAAACTTGCACGACCGGCGCAGAAATTATCAGAATCAGAGAAAGAAAAATACATTCATGATTTTATTTGCGAGAATGTAAAATATGATAAATTGAAGAAACCTTATTCACATGAGATTATTGGTCCGTTAGGACAGGGTGTCGGAGTTTGTGAGGGGATTGCAAAAGCGGTGAAAGTGCTGTGCGATGAGCTTGGAGTCTGGTGTATGATCGCTATTTGCGGGAATAATCCGGATAAGGGAATCAAATACCGTCATACATGGAATATCGTGCGGATTAATGGAAAATATTATCATTTAGATGCGACATTTGATAATACACTTACAAGAAACTGTACGATCGGAGAAGAAATCCGTTATGATTATTTCAATCTGGAAGATAAATCGATTTTCCGGGATCATGAGCCTTTGATCGCTCCGGCTATGAAGTGTATGGATGGAGATCATTTCTATTATAAAGAAAAGAAACTGTCTTTTACAAAAACGGAAGAAGTTTATAAAAGAGCACTTCAGATGGCAAAGAAAGGAAGAATTCTGACGTTTCACTGGCGCGGAGGTTATCTGACAAAAACAGTTCTGGAAGAATTGCTTGATCTGATTGAAAAAGCAGGTGCGGAGAAAGGGAAGAAACCAAGAATCAGCCTTAACTGGCCACAGGCAGTGATTCGTTTTGGGTATGTTGATGCAGAGATAGCAGGAAGTAGCGCAGCAGAAGAAGTGCAAATGGAAGAAGCGAATGAAGGTGAGATGCATTCTGACTAAAATACATATGTTATATATGCTTCAGACCGAGATTGGTATCAGAGTGACAGTTGAGAATTTACAAGAAAAAGTCAGTGTGATAGAATAGAATTGAACCGTGAAAGTTGTCGATATCTGTAGGATATAAGCGGGAGAAGAAACAACTTTCAAAACCAAAGATGGTGACAAAAGAGAGGTTAAACAGATGATAATTGTAAAAACATACAGAGGACATATTCGTAACTGGGAAGAACTTTGTGAGAGACTTGGAATTGATCTTACACTTTCCAGAGAAGAAAGAGAACATGAGATTTTGATTAAGGCATATCAGACATGGGGATGCGAGATGGCAGATCATATGCACGGAATGTTTGCATTTGCTCTGTGGGATGAGGAAGAGCAGAAACTTTTCTGTCTGAGAGATCAGTTTGGAACAAAACCATTCTATTACTATGAGACAGAAGATGGAGAGCTTCTTTATGGAACGATGATCCGTGATATTATCGATCAGCCGGGATTTAAGAAAGAACTGAATGAAGAGATGCTTCAGCTGTATTTAAGTCTGACCTATGTTGCCGGAGAGAATACATTTTTCCGTGGACTGAAAAAACTGTTACCGGGACGCTATCTGATCTGGCAGGATGGAAAGCTTGAGATTCACAGATACTGGAAACCGGAATTTCATCCGGATGAGAGCAAGACTCTGGAAGATTGGGCTGATGAGATTCATAATACTCTGAAAGAAATCATGCCAGAGGTAAAAACAGCGGATGAAAAAGTAGAATCATTCCTGTCTGGTGGAGTTGATTCTTCCTATGTGCTTGCAATGTCTGATGCAGAACAGGCAGACTGTTGTGGATATGAGGAAGAGAGATTTGATGAATCTGTTCTTGCAGAGAAGACAGCACAGCTTCTTGGAAGAAAATTTTCCAGAAGTATCATTACACCGGAGCAGTTCTTTGATATTGTACCTTATGTTATGTACAATATGGAGCAACCACTTGGAGATGCATCTGCGATTGTATTTACACTTGGATGTAATGCAACAGCAGAACATACGAAGATCTGTTATTCCGGAGAGGGTTCTGACGAATTCTTCGGTGGTTATAACATGTACAGAAATGCAGAGCGTTATGGTGAGAATCTGAAGAATTTCTATGTTGGAAATACCAATATCATGAAAGAAGACGAGAAGCAGAAGATTCTTAAGAAATACGATCCAGACGTACTGCCAATCGAACTTGCACGAGGAATCTACGAGGAGACAGAAGGTCTTGATCCGTTGACAAAGATGTCTGATGTAGATATTCAGATCTGGCTGGAAGGTGATATTTACCTGAATGTTGATAAGATGAGTACAGCAGCCGGACTTGAGATCCGTATGCCGTTGACAGATAGAAGAATTTTTGATATCGCATCTCGTATGCCGTCTCGCTTTAAAGTAAATGAAGAGCAGAATAAGGTGGCATTCCGTACGGCAGCTGCGAAAGTTCTTCCGGAAGAAATTGCATTCCGTAAGAAGTTAGGATTCATCGTACCAATTCGTATCTGGATGGCTGATGAGAGATACAATCAGGACGTACAGCGTCTCTTCCACAGTGATATTGCAGAGAAATTCTTTGATGTGGATGCAATCAATGCGATTTTTGATGAATATGTTGGAGGAAATTCTGATAACTGGAGAAAAGTATGGACAATCTATACGTTCCTCGTATGGTATGAAGAGTATTTTGTGAAGAGATAATAAAAAGACTATGTATTAAGACTTTAAACATTTTTAAGTGATGGGGTGGAAGCATAAAAAGCTTTGCCCCTTTTTGTTATCCCATTTGATTATCCGGGATATCCACGAAAAAGAGACAAAAGAAAATCCACCGTATGCACCTACGCTATACAGTGGATCTTCACTTTGTTATTCCATCCATTGGAATATTCCTCCTTATTTACTTGATATCTATCTGAAACTATTATCTCAAATAGTGATTTTATATTTTATTTCATTTAATTATCCCATTGGAATATCCTTCTTTCGATTCTTCTTTTATCTATTTTGGATTTTAACTTATCGTCCCATTGGAATTTACCTCTTTCAATTTATTTGTTTGATGATTTAATGAACTATCCCATTGGATTCTACCTCTCTTTCTTTAAATATCGTTTCCGTTTTTTAAATTACTCTTTCTGGTGGCCTGTACCTCTTTCTTTAGATTTTTAAGGATTTAATTTACCTTCCCATTGGACTATACCTCTGTTTCTTTAAAATTAATTTTAATGAAAGGATTAAGTGTCTGGTGGTTTGTCCTCCTTTTTGTTTTTTATTTCGTTTCCTTTTGTTGATTCTATATTAACTCACAGATAGGCATTTGTCAATAGAAAATCAGAAAAAAGTTAAAAATAATTCAAATATACAGGAAATAAGAAATAAAACACAAAAAATACAGGCTATTAATTGCGCCTAAGGTAATTGCATTAGACAGAAAAGTGGACGCAATCTATGGAAACATGGTATGATACTAAGAAAAGAGTTGCCAGCTGCATATAGAACGAACAGCAACAGAATGCAATGCTACAGGTCCTTGCAACGGGCGGGAAATGGAGAGAGAAAATTGAGTAAAGAGTCAAGAACCAGCTGTGAAACATGCACTTATTATATTTATGATGAGGAGTATGAGTGTTATCTCTGTGATAAGAATATGGATGAGGATGATTACATCCGTCTGATGACAAATCAGCATTATCAATGTCCATATTATCGGAATGGAGATGATTATCTTGTTGTTAGAAAACAGCTGTAGAATCATAGAAAAAGCAAGGAAGTACAAAACCAAAAGAAAGAATAAAAAGAAAAGCGGGAGAATCGTTGGATCAGATTCTCCCGTTTTTTAAGAAAGACCTTTGTGCAAGCACCGGTGGTTTCAGACTTTTTGCCCTTGGTATCATTAAATAGTTTTCAATACTTTTAAGAGCCGGTTATTGTCTTCTGGTTTCATAATGCAGAAGCGGATAAATTCGCCATCCAGACATTGGAAAGAAGAGCAGTCACGGATCATAAGTCCTTCTTTTATACAAGCTTCGAATACATCGAAAGAAGTTACTTCTGGTTTTAAAATCTTCACAAGGATAAAGTTTCCATATGGAAAATAAACCTTGAAAGAAGACATCTTTTTTAATTCAAGAAACATCCGGTCACGTTCCGTCAGGATTAGTGAGCGTGTCTGGCGGATGTAGGAAGTGTCTTTGAACATCTGCTCGCCGGCATATGCTCCAAGGCTGTTTAAGGACCATGGAATCTGCTTTTCTTTCATCTGAGATAAGAATTCTTTATTTCCGGTAATGCCGTATCCAAAACGCATTCCCGGAGCTGCGTAGAACTTGGACACACCGCGCAGTACCATGAGATTAGAGAAATCTTTTGTGTATGGAACAGCGGTTACTTCCTGAACGGAAGGTGCAAATTCTACATACGTTTCATCAATCATGACAAAGATATCGCGGTTTGCGCAGAATGAAAGCAATGCACGCATTTCATCTTTTAAGATGGCAGAAGAAGTTGGATTGTTCGGATTGCAGAGAATCAGAAAATCATATCCGTTTAATAAAGTCCGGCAAAGATCTTCTACATCTAATTCAAAATCTTCCGCTTCCTGAAGATGATAATAGTCCTGTGTACTTCCGGAGAAAGAAAGTTCTCTGGAGTATTCAGAATAGGTTGGACCAAGAATCAGAGTGCGTTTCGGTGCTCTTGTTTCAATCAAAAGTGAAATCAGTTCGCTTGAACCGTTGCCCGGCAGGATGAAATCAGCAGGAACATCGCAGTACTCAGCAATTGTGTTGCGAAGTGATTTATAATCTCGGTCAGGATAAGAAGAAAAGAGGTCCACATGAGCCGCAACAGCTTCCTTAACAGAAGGGGAAAGTCCGAGTGGATTTACATTTCCGGCAAAGTTTGTAATACTGTTTTGGTCGATATGATAATACTCACTGATTTTCTCAATATCACTTCCATGAAAAACTGGTTTTGTATTCGTCATAGGCGTCTCCTCCTTAGCAGGTTTCGAATAAAATTCCAAGCGTATTTGGTCCACAATGGCTGGAAATCGTACAGCTTGCTTTTGTTATATGGATCTCATCAAAATGCATAGCATCTTCGATTGTATTTTTAACAAGTTCAATATATTCCGGATCAATGCCGGAATGCGTGATAAAGATCAGAGATGGATCGATATCCGGATAAGCAGCAAGTTTGTCTTTTACATATTTCACAAGAACTTTATCAAGCGTTCCACGATATTTCTTTCCTACATTCATACTGCCATCTGCTGTGCTGACTTCAATACATGGCTTTAATTTCAGAACATTTGCTCCGAGAGCAGCGACCGTCGAACAGCGCCCACCGGCATGTAGAAATGTCAGCGTATCCAAAATAAAGCTGGCATGACAATGCTTTGTGCGTTCGCGAAGAGCTTCGGCAATGTCTTCCGCTTTCAATCCCTGCTCGATCATTCGACCGGCATCTGTTACAAGAAGTCCGGTTCCGGTGGAGAGAGAACAACTGTCAATCACATGAACATGCCCGAGTTCTTCAGCAGCAATACAGCAGTTTTGATGAGCACTGGAAAGTGAGCTGCCAAGATTGATATGGATCACTTCATAGCCTTCATCGACCCATGGTTTAAAATGTTCAATATATTCCGCAACATTGACGGCGGCAGTTTTTGGAAGGATTTTTTCATCGTAATATTTCTGATAAATTTCTTCCGGTGTAATGTCAATGCCGTCCTTATAATCTTTTCCATCCAGAATGATGTGGAGTGGAAAATAGTGTACATGATAACGTTCTTTTAGTTCCTGATCCAGGTCACAGGTACTGTCGGCACTTAAAATGATCTTATTTGTAACAGAATCAGTCATAATTCTCCTCCTAAATTAGTTCAACAACTTGAATTGTATGGCTAGTATGTATTTATACTGCATAATGTGTACACAAATTATAACATATTTTTCACATAGAGTATAGTTTTTGTATCCAAAAAACAATACAAAATAAGACTTTTTTGCTATTGTTCGCTCATAATTACTACTTGTTCGCTCTTACTGTATTAAAAATGCAAAGAATTTTGGAAGCTTTTATTGACATATATAGATAATCGATATATAATCAAGCCAAGATATATAGATAACCGATATATCAGCTGGGAGTCAATCCACCAGCTGATATAGCCTCCGGCAGGATTGCAGAGGTGCGCGTCATTTTGCAATGAGAATGTTAAGAAGTGTACGGTTAACGTAAAATCAGAAGATTAGGAGGAATTGTTATGGCAGTTGACAGAAGTCTGGTATCAGGAAGCACAACGATGTTGTTATTAAAGCTTTTATCTGAAAAGGATATGTACGGTTACGAGATGATCGAGACCTTAAGAGAAAAGTCCCAGAATGTGTTTGAATTAAAAGCAGGCACATTATATCCATTGCTTCATGGAATGGAAGATAAGAAATATCTGACAGTTTATGAGAAAGAGGTCGGTGGTAAGGTTCGTAAGTATTACAGTATTACGAAAACCGGGAGGAAAGTTTTAGAAGAGAAGAAAGAAGAGTGGAAAATTTATTCATCGGCTGTAGTGAATGTGTTGAATGCAGCAGTTTGTTAGAAAGGGTGATGTTTGATGAGACGAGAGGAGTATTTGTATACATTAACAGAACAGATTCGCTGTAAGATGGCAAGAGGGACGATAGAACAGGAGATCAATGATCATATTGAGGATCAGAAAGCGGAATTCCTAAGTGAAGGAATGAGTCAGACAGAAGCAGAAGAAGCTGCGGTTCGAGAAATGGGTGATCCGGTAGAAGTCGGGCTTGAGATGGATAGAATCCATCGGCCGACAATGGCGTGGGGAATGATTGCGCTGATTGTTGGGTTAAGTCTTGCAGGCTATCTTTTACGGAGTGTTATGTATCAGACTGCTTTAGGTATTGAGCAGAGTGCGGGAAAAACAGAAGAACTGTTCTGGACAGGAATGTCATCGAGCTGGCATACGTCGCTGGAACTGCCGGCACTTTTGATTGGACTTGTGCTGATGATCGGCATTTGCTATATGGATTATACGAGGATTGCGGCTTATGCAAAACAAATCTTGATTGTATATCAGGTTTTATTATTGGTCGGACTGCAGTTTACGGGGCTGAAAGTGAATGGAGCGGCGAGGTATATTAGAATACCGTTTGGAAATATTGGATTGAATCTGATTGACTTACTCTGGCTGACAATTCCGTTGTTTGCAGCGGTATTATATAGTTACAGAGGTCAGGGATACCGAGGAATTTTAAAGGCAATCCTCTGGATGATCATTCCATCTTATTTTCTGTTCATAAGAAGCCAGAGCCTGATTGCGGCAATGATACTGGAATTGGTTTATTGTGTGGTTCTGGCGGCGGCTGTTTACAAAGGCTGGTTTCAGGTTTGTAAAAAAGCAGTACTTACGGGAATCGGAGCAGTAGTCGTTCTGATACCGGTTCTGCTTGCGGGAGGCCTCTGGTGTTTTGGCAAGGCTTACCAGAAAGAGCGTGTAGTGGCTATTTTATCGATCGGTGATTATGCAGCAAATTTCCCAGGAGTCAATGTGATCTGGGAAATGATTTCCGGAAGCTCAGCATTTCATGGCAATCCGCAGTTTAAAGAACTTCTGACATCTGTAGACGGAAGTGTCCATCTGCTTGCCAGTGTGGTAGCTGCTTATGGAATACTGGCAGGTATTCTACTGGTTCTTTGTCTGGCGGTTCTGATCCTTCGGTTTGCTAAGATTTCATTAAATCAGAAGAACCAGCTTGGTATGGTGATGGGAACAGGATGTACAGCATTGTTTCTGATTCAGACAGTAGTTTTTATATTAGAAAATCTGGGAGGAGTCGGTAATATGGGAATCTACTGTCCATTCTTTGGAACAGGAAGATCAGGTATGCTGACATCTTATATCCTGCTCGGATTACTACTCAGTATCTGCAGATATCAGAAGACAGCGCCGGAACCGGTAATCAGGTCCTGGCGCTGGAGGCAACGTTCTCAATCATGAAAAATAAATTATTTTGTTGTATTACGACGAATTAATACAGGGGCAATTTGTTTATGAACAGGTTCACCTAATGGTTTGGGAACACGCTTTTTCTGCTCGTCCATCTGTTGGACAAGAAGATCCATGGCAGTCTTTGCAATCACATCAATCTGCTGGCCGATGGTTGTGATCGGAAGGATTGCCTCGCTGGCAATCGGAGAGTTGTCAAATCCAACAATCTCATAAGTAGAAGGAAATGTTCCATATTTTTGGAAAATTAAATTAAGAAACATATTTGCATAGGTATCATTCGCGAGAAAGATACCTTTTTTTTGATTGGGGTATTTTGCTTCTATTTTGTTGAAAATCTCTCGGATTATGTTTAAAATCTCATGATAAGAATCACCTTCTACACTAAGATCTATATCATATGGAATATGATATTCTTCGCAAGTAGCCTGAAAGGCTCGGATTCGGTCATAAGCCGGGATGGATTTATTCACATTGACATTTATATGAATTAATATGTCACATTTATCCCGAATCAACAGGGACGTAGCTTGAAGTGCACCCATATAGTTATCAGTATTGACACTGCTGATATATTCTGCTTCGCGTTCAATTGCGATGACAGGAATCTGATAGGAAGCAAGTTTCTCAGATGGAAGAGTGTGACTTAAAACAATCAGTCCTTCAATCTGATAAGACAGAAGTTCTTCAATGTACTGTTGTTCTTCTTCAGCACCATGTTCACTGGCGAAAACAAGAAATTTATAGTGATAATCACTGTAACTGGAAAGGAATTGTGTCAGCATCTCAGAATAATAGTGCAGATAAAGGTTTGGAACAATGATTCCGATAAATTCACTTTTCCCATTTGCCAGAACCTTTGCCAGCTTATTCTTTTTATATCCAAGTGTATCAAGAGCCTGTGAAATCTTTTCCTGGTTTTCAACCGTCAGTGAATCCGGGTGATTGAAATATCTTGATATTGTAGTTTTTGAAAAATTGGTGTACTCCGCAATATCTGCAAAAGTTACCTGTTTTTTACTCATAAAAGTTGAATCTCCTTCAATATGATGGCTGATGGTTCATAATATCTTTTAGTATAGCAATTTTCATGGAAAAACGCAACACTTAAATAACCAGTTACGTAACCGGTTATTTTATCACGCAAAAGTGTTGACAGAAAGAGAAGAATATAGTAATATCAAACTATAAAGTAACCGGTTACGTAACCGGTTTTCCATAAAGTTAAAGGAATGGAGGAAGAAGTGCATGAAAACAATGCAAAATCAAGCAAAGTCCGTGAGCAAACGAACGTGGAGAGAAAAGATGACTTATATGAAGAAAAACTGGCAGTTATATCTTTTCTTCCTAATGCCAGGGCTTTTACTGACAATTATTTTTAAGTATCTCCCAATGGGGGGTCTCCTGATAGCTTTTGAAGACTACAATGTAATAAAAGGAGTTCTTGGTAGTCCCTGGGTAGGACTTGAGTATTTTAGGCGATTTTTATCTTCACCAGATTTTATGAATTATCTGATGAATACATTAAAATTGAGTATCTATGGACTGTTGTGGGGATTCCCGGTTCCGATTATTCTTGCATTGCTTCTAAATCGCATCCGTAAGACAGGGATTAAAAAGAAAGTTCAGCTTTTGATCTATATGCCGAATTTTATTTCAGTCATCGTACTTTGTGGTATGGTTCGTATGCTTTTATCACCTGTAGGACCGCTGAACAAAGTGCTCGGAATTAGCACAAACTGGATGACAATGCCTTCTGCATTCCGAACAATTTATATTGCAAGCGGAATCTGGCAAGCAGCAGGATGGTCATCTATCATGTATACAGCAGCATTGGCAAATGCAAGCAAGGAGCTGGAAGAAGCAGCGACCATGGATGGAGCAAATCTTCTGCAGCAGATCTGGTATGTAGAGTTGCCGGCAATTAAAAATATTATTGTGATTCAGTTTATTTTACAGGCCGGAAATATTATGAGTATAGGTTTTGAAAAAGCATATGCTTTACAGACAGACATGAACTTGCCGGCATCAGAAATCCTGTCTACATATGTATATCGTATTGGACTTCTGAACGGAGATTATGGATATTCGACAGCGGTAGGTCTCTTCAACTCGGTTGTAAATGTTATCTTGTTGATCTTTGTAAACTGTGTTGTTAAGAAACTGAATGACGGAGAAGGATTATAGAAAAGAGGGAGAAGAGATGGAGAAAAAAAAGAAGAAAAAATATTCAAGGACAGACAAAGTAATCCTTGGAATCGGATTTACCATTCTTGGTTTATTCGTCCTTTCTATAGCAATACCGATTATCTATGTAGTACTTGCATCCTTTATGGATCCGACTGTTTTGAATAACCAGGGATTGAGTTTTAATATTAAGGACTGGACATTAGATGCATATCGAAGAGTATTAGAGAATGAAATGATCTGGCGTGGATTTTTAAATTCCTTCCTGTATTCACTTGCATTTACAGTTATTTCTGTTTTTGTGACATTGTTGGCAGCGTATCCACTGTCCAAAAAAGAATTTGTAGGAAGAAAGGTTTTTAATATTATCTTCTTAATTACTATGTTTTTTGGCGGCGGAATGATTCCTACATTCATTTTGATCAACCAACTGCATATGGTTAATACAGTGTGGGCAATCCTGATTCCAGGAGCATTTAATGTATGGAATATGATTCTTGCAAGAACTTATTATCAGTCAATTCCAACAGAATTAAGAGAAGCATCTGCGATTGATGGAGCGAATGAAATCCAACATTTCTTTAAAATTATGATTCCGGTATGTAAGCCAATCATTGCAGTACTGGCGCTTTGGTCTTTCGTTGGAATGTGGAACAGTTATTTCGACGCAATGATTTATTTGAATGATGCGAATTTGCAGCCATTACAGTTAGTACTCCGTTCTATCTTAGTACAGAATACACCACAGCCGGGCATGATTGCCGATATTCAGAGCACAGCGGAAATGGCAAAAATAGCAGAACAGCTCAAATATGCAACCATTGTAGTATCAAGTTTACCACTGTTAGTAATGTACCCATTCTTCCAGAAGTACTTTGACAAAGGAATTATGGTTGGATCGGTAAAAGGCTAATAAGAAAGGAATGATACAGATATGAAGAAAAGAAAAGTAAATGCATTACTTGCAATTGTACTATCTCTGACGATGCTGGTGGGAGTTACAGGTTGTGGAAAAGAGCAGCAGCTTGAAGCTGAAATCAACCCGGATACACCTGCAACGGAAGTGCAGTTTCCATTGAAGGAAACCGCAGAGCTTTCCTTTATTACAAGTGCACCGGCTACATCAACACAGGAGCCAAATGAACGAGTAATCTTTCAGAGAATGGAAGAGCAGACGAATGTTCATATTGATTGGACTTGTTTTGTATCGGATCAGTTTTCTGATAAGAAAAATCTGGCACTTGCTCAATTTGGAAATCTACCGGACGGATTATTCAATGCAGGAATGAGTGATTATGATCTATTGCGTTATGCAAAGCAGGGTATCATTATTCCATTAGAAAATCTGATAGATAAATATATGCCGAATTTACAGGCAGTATTTGAAAAATATCCAGAATATAGGACAATGTGTACAGCACCAGATGGACATATTTATTCATTCCCTTGGATTGAACAGCTTGGAGCCGGGAAAGAAGCCATTCAGGCAATCGGAGATGTTCCATATATTAACAAAAAATGGCTGGATCATCTAGGACTTGAGATTCCGACAACAACAGATGAATTGGAACAGGTATTGATTCAATTCCGTGATCATGCAGATGAACTTGAAAAAGAATTTTCAATCGAAGGTGATGTGATTCCAATGTCATTTATTATCAATAACGGAGACCAAGATCCGGCAATTTTAATCAATGGATTTGGAGAAGGTTATGGAGATACGGGAGATCATTTCGCTGTAACGGATGAAGGAAAAGTTATTTACACAACTGTTCAGGAAGGTTATAAAGAAGGAATTGAATGGTTACATAAACTTGTGACAGAGGATTTAGTTGACCCAGAAGCATTTACACAAGAGTGGTCCACCTATGTAGCAAAAGGTAAGAACCATCGATACGGTCTCTGTTTCACATGGGACATTGCAAATATTGATAACAATGAAGATTATGTGATGCTACCGGCGTTGACAGGACCGAATGGTATGAGAAATATTACGAGACAGAACAACAGTGAAACAAGTGGATTTGACCGTGGAAGATGTGTTCTTACATCAAGTTGTCGGAATACAGCACTTGCTGCTGCATGGATTGATCAGATGTATGCACCACTTCAATCACCACAGAATAACTGGGGAACTTATGGAGAAAAGGACTCCTTTAACATTTTTGAACTGTCCACAAACAAAGATGGTGGAAAAATGCTAAAGCATATGGATCTTGGAACACAGTCTCCGGTAGAAGTTCGTGAGGCACAATCGGTAAATGGTCCTCTTGCAGTTTTAAATGAATATTATGATGTATATGTAACACAGCCAGAAGATGCAAAATGGCGTTTGGATAATATGCATGAAACTTATTTACAGGATATGAACAGTAAATATGTTTATCCAAATGTCTTTATGAGCATTGATGATACGAATAAAGTATCTCAGTACGATACAGATATAAAAAAATATGCAGAACAGAAGAAAGCAGACTGGATCCTGAATGGAGGAATTGAAAAAGAGTGGGATTCCTATCTAAAGAAAATGGAACAGTATGGGCTTTCAGATTATCTTTCAATTAAACAGAAGTACTTTGATGAGTATCAGAAGTCATTGAGTGAAGAAAAATAACGATACGAATAACAGGAGAATTTGCATGAGTGAGATGTTAGAAAAGGCTAGAAAATATGAAGATGAACAGGGAAAGCAGATAAAAGCAGAAGACAGACCGGCTTTTCATGTGAGTCCGTATGTAGGCTGGATGAATGATCCGAATGGATTTTCATACTATCAGGGAGAATATCATTTATTTTATCAGTATAATCCATACGATACACATTGGGACAGTATGCATTGGGGGCATGTGGTAAGTAAAGACTTATTGCATTGGGAATATCTCCCGGCAGCTCTTGCACCAGATGAAGACTACGATAAGATGGGCTGTTTCTCAGGAAGCGCAATAGAGCTGGATGATGGCAGACAATTGCTTATGTATACAGCCGTAGATCATGAAACATTAGAAGATGGAAGTAAAAGAGATATACAGACACAGGCGGTAGCTGTCGGAGACGGAAGAGATTATGTGAAGTATGAGAAGAATCCGGTCTTGACAGAAAAGGATCTTCCGGAAGGTGCAAGTAAAGTGGATTTCCGTGATCCAAAGATCTGGAAAGGAAAAGATGGAAACTTCTATTGTGTGATCGGAAGCAGACCGGCAGACGGAAGTGGACAGATTCTTCTTTACAGAAGTGCAAATGGATTTGACTGGGAATTTGTCAGCATCCTTGCAGAAAATAAGAAACGTTTTGGAAAGATGTGGGAGTGTCCGGATTTCTTTGAACTGGATGGAAAACACGTTCTCCTGACAAGTCCGCAGGATATGTTACCGGAAGGCTTGGAATATCATACCGGAAACGGCACTTTATGTATCATAGGAGAAATGGACAAGGATACATATACCTTAAAAGAGCAGTTCAATCAGTCTGTGGATTATGGAATTGATTTTTATGCAATGCAGACAGTGGAAGCACCGGATGGCCGCAGAATTATGATCGGCTGGATGCAGAACTGGGATACGCTTGCTCATCGTTGTAACGATTCAAAATGGTTTGCGCAAATGAGTCTGCCGAGAGAATTGTCTGTGAAAAACGGAAGACTTTATCAAACTCCAATCAAAGAACTCGATGCACTGCGCAAAAACAGAGTTGAGTACAACGATGTAGTAATAGATAATGATACGATCACATTAGATCGCGTCGAAGGACGAACCATCGACATGGAACTCGTGATACGTCCGGAAGATAAAGAAAATGTATATAAGAAATTCGCATTACGTTTCGCACAGAATGAGAAATTCCATACAGAATTGAGCTTCCGCCCGTATGAGTCTGTATTGAAAATTGACAGAAAATTTTCAGGAACCGAACGAGCACTGGTTCATCAGAGAAGATGTCTGGTAAATGGAGATGCCAATGAGTTAAAGCTTCGTGTGATTCTGGACAGATTCAGTGCAGAAGTATTTATTAACGATGGCGAGCAGGTTATGTCTGCTGTTATGTTTACAGAACAGGAAGCAAACGGAATTTCATTCTTTGCTGATGGTGCAGCTAAAATCGATGTAGTGAAATATGATCTGGTATAGAAGTTACATGATAAATATACATTGAGATTGAAAATGCATGGATAATGATAAGGGGATTCCTGATTAAGGAATCCCCTTATGTAGTATAGGAGTATAGTATTGATGATAGAAGTAAGAAGAAAAAGACATGAAAACGAACTGCACGAAAAATATATGCAGTTGTATCATAATGAACAATGTTATGAAGAATTAATGCAGTCATTGGAAGAGGCTTATCAGAACAGACCTGTTGAACTTAGACGGTTAGATAATAAAAGAGAAAAAGAACCGAATTGGTATCGAAACAGAAATATGCTTGGGATAACGATGTATCCGAAGCTATTTGCAGGGGGATTAAACGGTGTGATAGAGCATTTGGATTATTTGTCTGAGCAGAAGATCACCTATCTTCATCTGATGCCGCTTCTGAAGATGCCGCATCCATATAATGACGGTGGCTATGCGGTAGAGGATTTTAAACAGGTAGATCCTGAAATTGGAACAAACGAAGAGTTGGAAAAGTTGACAAAAGAGCTGAGAAAACGCGGAATCAGTTTGTGTCTGGATGTTGTTATGAATCATACAGCAGATACGCATGAGTGGGCGATGCGAGCCAAGAGAGGCGAACAGGAATATATGGATCGCTATCAGTGCTATGAGACACGCGAGATTCCGGATCAGTTTGAGAAGACGATGCCGCAGGTGTTCCCGGAAACTGCGCCGGGCAACTTTACATGGTGTGAAGAGATGCACAGACATGTGCTCACAACATTTTATCCTTATCAGTGGGATCTGAATTATCACAATCCGAAAGTATTTAATGAAATGATAGGAAATATCCTGTATCTGGCTAATATGGGAGTGGAAGTATTCCGTATTGATGCAGTTCCGTATATTTGGAAGGAGTTGGGAACCAACTGCAGAAATCTTCCGCAGGTTCATAGCATCGTCCGTATGCTGCGTATGATCCTTGAAATGGTTTGCCCGGGTGTGATCTTAAAAGGCGAGGTTGTTATGGAGCCAAAAGAACTTCCGGTTTATTTTGGAACAGAGCAAGAGCCGGAATGCCATATGTTATACGGTGTTTCCAGTATGGTGAATCTGTGGGCAGCACTGGCTACAAGAGACACAAGAATGTTGAAGCATCAGATGGATGTGATTCACAGTCTTCCGAAGAACTGCTATTTTGTCAATTACCTTCGCTGTCATGATGATATCGGCTGGGGCCTGGATGAAGAGCAGGAGAAGAAGCTGGAGATAGATCCGATTCAGCACAAGGAATATTTATATCATTTCTTTGAGGGGACATATCCGTACAGCTTTGCTCGTGGAGAGCTCTATAATTACGATCCGGTGACCAAAGATGCCAGAAGCTGTGGAACAACGGCAAGTCTGTGTGGAATTGAAAAAGGTGGATTTGAAGGAGATCTTGAGCAGGTGAAACAGGGAATTCAGAGAGTGCTGATGATGCATGCGGCATGTATGAGCATGGAAGGTTTTGTGATGCTTTCATCCGGAGATGAGATCGGTCAGGTCAATGATTACAATTATAAGAAAAACCCGGATACTGCTGCGGACAGTCGATATCTGCATCGAAGTCCGTTCCAGTGGGAGAATGCAGAGAAGAGAAAAAAACCAGGTACTGTACAGTATGCGATCTGGAATGGTTTGAAACAGATGGAAGAATTCAGACGTGAGGAAAATTGCTTTGGAGAGACTGCTGGTATCTCTACATGGGATACAGGAAATTCTTCAGTCTTTGCAATCAGAAGGACAGCAGGGAGAGAAGAACTGATCTGTCTGGCTAATTTCTCGGAGTATGGACAGAATGCCTGGCTGAATTGTCTGGAAGGTGAATATGAAGATTTATTTACAGGAGAAAAACTGGAGATGAATTCGGTATGGATGAATCCTTATCAGTACAGATGGTGTGTGAAAAAATAGAAATCTGTTGAGAATAGAAAAATGTTGTCGATTTGGCAGCAGAATGGAGAAGAAAATGAAAAAATATGATGTAGTAGCACTTGGAGAATTATTGATTGATTTTACAGAAAACGGAAAGAGCAATCAGGGAAATCCTCTTTTTGAGGCAAACCCAGGAGGAGCACCGTGTAATGTGCTTGCGATGCTGACAAAGTTAGGACATAAGACAGCATTTATCGGAAAAGTAGGTGAAGACTTTTTCGGAGAGCAGTTAAGAGATGCAATTACAGAAGTTGGGATCGACGCATCCGGATTATGCACAGATAAAGAAATCCATACAACACTTGCTATGGTACATACTTATCCGGACGGAGACAGAGATTTTTCATTTTATCGTAATCCGGGAGCAGATATGATGCTGAACAAAGAAGAGATTTGTGAAGAACTTATCAAAGAAACAAAGATCTTCCATTTCGGAACATTGTCTATGACACATGAAGGAGTGCGCGAAGCAACAAAAGAAGCCATTCGTATTGCGGAAGAGTCCGGTGCGATTATTTCTTTTGACCCGAACTTACGTCCTCCACTTTGGAATTCATTGGATGAGGCAAAAGAGCAGGTGTTATACGGTCTCGGACATTGCCAGATTCTTAAAATCTCTGACAATGAGATTCAGTGGCTGACAGGTGAAGAGGATTATACTGCAGGTGTAAACTGGATCAGAGAAAGATATCAGATTCCGCTGATTCTTGTATCTATGGGAAAAGAAGGAAGCCGTGCATACTATAACGGAAGCATTGTAGAGGTAAAACCGTTCCTTCAGAAAAATACAATTGAGACAACAGGAGCCGGAGATACATTCTGCGGTTGTGTATTACATTATATCTGTGAACATGGAATGGAAGGCTTACAGGAAGAAAACCTGAAAGATATGCTGACATTTGCAAATGCGGCAGCTTCTGTGATCACAACAAGAAAAGGTGCACTGCGCGTAATGCCTACAAGAGAGGAAATCCAGAATCTGCTGATCGAGCGAGCTGCAGAGTAATGTGTGCTGAAAAATAGTTGAGAAGAATAATACTCTGAAAAACGAAACAGAGAGGATACGCAAGTTACAAACGTATTCTCTCTGTTTTGTTCTCTCTTATATCTAGTAACTGTTCAGAGCCAACCTCCAAAATGCTACGCATTTTGGAGGTGTGGCGTATCCGCCAAATAAAATTTCAAAAACAGTCTTAAAAATGCAAGCATTTTACACCTATTTTATGAAATTTTGCTTGGCTCTGAACAGTTACATTTCCTATAAGCAAATTTCGGCAGTCCGCCTTTTTCCGGTACTTTTACAGAACCCTGGATGAGAGGCAGTGCATAGTCAATGAACTGCTGTCCAATATCGGAACCATTTCCTGTGATCCAGTCTAAAGGAACTGTTTTCTCCTGATTACAGATGAGATTTACATCTTCCGGAGCGTAAGTAATGTGGTAATCCGCATCGTCTGTACGGTGGAAGGCGATCATCATTCCTGTTGTTCCCTTCAGTGCAGTCTGTACACCGAAAGAACCGGAAGCAATTGCTTCTTTCTCGTCTGTCGCAGAGAGCATAGCGGAAGAACAACGCTGGTTGACATTGAGTTCGATAGAACGAACTTTTACGCCAAGGCGGTCTTTCACGAGGTTTTCCAGATATTTTCCGGAGCCTGTCAGCATTTTATGTCCGAAGGTGTCTACGCCTACATCACTTGCAAGCTCGCAGACAAACTTACCGTTTCCGTCATTAATTCCTTCGGAAATGCAGACAACCAGGTTGGAAGTATGCTCGAAAGCTTTCTGAACATCTGCAAGGAACTGTTCCTGATCAAATGCAACTTCCGTAAGATAGATGAGAACCGGATTGTCGCCTTCGAATTTACGGGCAAGGACACTGGCAGCAGCCAGCCATCCGGCATGACGTCCCATGATCTCAACGATTGTAACGGATTTTTTATTATCATAAACAGAAGCGTCGATCGCAATCTCACGAACAGTGGACGCTACATATTTGGCAGCACTTCCGAATCCCGGTGTATGGTCTGTCAGGACAAGGTCATTGTCGATCGTCTTAGGGATTCCAATGAAACGGATCTCGCTGTTTACAGTCTCAGCATAGCGGGAAAGCTTGCTTACTGTATCCATGGAATCATTTCCACCGATGTAGAAGAAGTAACCGATATTGTACTTCTCAAATTTCTCAAAGAGCTGCGGATAGACAGCGTCTGTCAGGTCTTCCGGAAGTTTGTAACGGCAGGAACCAAGATAAGATCCCGGTGTTGTCTTGATCAGTTCAAGCTCACCGTTCGCTTCTAAAGGTTTCATATCCATCATATTCTCGTTCAGGAAACCTTCGATTCCGTTGATCATTCCATAAATTGTTCCAATGACATCCTCACGGTTCAGTGCTTCGTAAACAACCCCATAAAGGCTGGCATTAATAACTGCAGTTGGTCCGCCGGACTGTCCGACGATTGCATTCTTCTTCATAAAGATTCTCCTTTGGTTTAAGTTAAGATAGTCGATTTCTGTTGTCAATATATTCTAAGAACTCAATAATATATTAATGATTCGTTATTACTATAGCTGAAAAAAAGAAAATTTACAACAATAAGTCGAAAAGATGATATAATGAGCGTAAAAGAAAAGGAAGCGACGCCAAAGGCGGCATTTACTTTTCTTACGCCATTATCGAATGAACAGCCTGTGTAACAGGCGGTAGAGCGCGGTTAGCGCGAGTTCATGAGATAGTCAAACGTAAAAGAAAAGAAAGCGACGCCAAAGGCGGCATTTACTTTTCTTACGCCATTATCGAATGAACAGCCTGTGTAACAGGCGGTGGAGCGCGGTTAGCGTGGGTTCATGAGATAGTCAAACGTAAAAGAAAAGGAAGCGACGTCGTAGGCGGCATTTTAAAATGGAGGAAAAACCATGAAATATATTTCATTTGCAATTCCATGTTATAACTCAGAGGCATATATGGAAAAGGCAATCAATTCTATTCTTGTTGGGGGCGAGGATGTTGAGATCATTGTAGTGAATGACGGTTCAAAAGACGGAACTCAGGAGATTGCAGAACGATATCAGGAAAAATATCCGACGATCGTAAAAGCAGTTGAGAAGCCGAACGGTGGACACGGAGATGCAGTGAACTGTGGACTGGAGCATGCGACAGGAAAGTATTTTAAGGTTGTAGACAGTGATGACTGGGTAGACGAGGAAGCATTGCTGAAGGTCCTTGATACGATCAAAGGATTTGTAAAAGATGAGTCTGAAGTAGATATGGTCATTGCGAACTATGTATATGAGAAGGTTGGCATGACGCATAAGAAAGTCATTCGTTACGATAACGTTCTTCCGGAGAATCAGATTTTTAAATGGGAGGATATCGGACATTTCCGTCTGGATCAGTATATCTTGATGCATTCTGTAATTTACCGTACAGAGATGCTTAAGCTTTGTCAGCTGGAATTACCGAAGCATACATTTTATGTAGATAATATTTATGTATATTATCCGTTGCCACATGTACGTACACTTTATTACATGAATGTAGATCTTTACAGATATTTCATCGGACGTGAGGATCAGTCAGTCAATGAGAAGGTGATGATCAGCAGAATCGACCAGCAGCTTTTCGTAACGAAGAAAATGATCTCCATGTATGAGCTTCGTCTGATCGGAAGCAAGAAGCTGAGAAAATATATGGTGAATTATCTGGCAATCATGATGACAGTTTCTTCTATTTTATGCATTCGCTCTAAGAAGAAAGAGAATTTCGAGAAGAAGAAAGAACTGTGGGCTTATCTGAAGAAAAAAGACTATAGGACTTATATGAAGATCCGTTATGGAATTCTTGGACAGACGATGAATCTTCCGGGAAGATCAGGAAGAAGAGTGTCTTCACTTGCGTATACGGTTGCGAGAAGATTGATCGGGTTTAATTAAATAAAAAAATTCCCATGAATATTTAGGACGGGTGAATGAAAAAAACAGTCATGACATATACTGATTTGGATGAATTTAGCTTTTAGAAAAGAGTAGAAGATTTGAAGAAAGGAAGTATATGACATGGCTGTTTTATTTTCAGAAAGCAAGACAAAACAAAATCTGATGCGTGCGTTCGCAGGAGAGGGACAGGCGCGGAACCGTTATACATTTGCGGCGGAACAGGCACGAAAAGAAGGAAAACCTGCAATTGCAGACATTTTCCTATACACAGCAGATCAGGAGCGGGCACATGCGGGAAGATACTATGAATTGTTAAAAGAAGCATCAGGAACGAATATCTTTATTGATGGAAGTTATCCGGTAGATGAGACGAAGACTCTGGTTCAGCTGTTGCGTGCGTCAGAACATAATGAGCAGGAAGAGGCGGAGGATGTGTATCCGGCATTTGCAGATGTAGCGAAACAGGAAGGATTCTTTGAGGTGGCAGCAACATTTCAGCAGATTGCAGAGATAGAAGCAGCACATAGCCAAAGATTCCGTAAGATTGCAGACAGCCTGGAGAATAATACGTTTTATATGTGTGAAAATGTGGATGGAACAAAAAAATGGATCTGTACAAATTGCGGTCACATCTACGAAGGGAAAGAAGCACCTGCATTGTGTCCGGTATGTAAGCACCCACAGGGATATTTTCTTCCTGGTTTTCTTGATTTGCACATTGGATTTTAGGCAATGAGGCATTTCAGAAGTTTTTGAAAAAACGGGCAGATTTATAAATGAAGAGGAACAGCAGGTGGCATGTGTATTGCCAATGGGCTTGTTCCTCTTTTATTATCTATATATTATGAAAGTTCCCTGTCCTTCCCAATAAAGAAAAGTGCAATCGTATCCGGTCCGACATGGCTTCCGGTACAGAAATCATAAGAAGTATTTATAAAATCACGCACTTTGATTTTCTGTTGGATCTTGTCCATGATGTAAAGCGAATCTTCATATGCATCTGCGTGTGCGATCCCGAGAATCTGCTTTTCTGGTTCTACAATGTTGTCACAGACCAGATTGACCAGTTCGTTCAGTGCGGATTTACGTCCGCGACAGTTCTTGTAAAAAACGATATAGCCATCTTTGTTTCCACGTAAGATTGGTTTGATCTTAAGAACATTTCCGATGGTGGCAACGCTTCCTTTGATTCTTCCGGTGCGAGAAAGATATTTTAAATCCCCGACAGTGAAGACTCCGTTCATTTTTCCAACATAATATTCCAGAGTATCAGCGACCTCATCCACAGGCATTCCTTTGGCACGCATCTCGCTTGCATAGATGGCAAGGATTCCCTGGGCAAGTGAGGCATTGAGAGAATCGACCAGACGAATCTTGTGTTTATCTCCGAATTCATCTAACAGCTCTTCCGAAGCTAATCTTGCGGAATTGTAAGTACCACTGATATTTTTACTCAGTGAGAAATATAATACATCCTGGTCTGCTTCGAGTGCGCTTCGAAATGCTTCCTCAAAGGCAGCAGTGCTGATCAGTCCGGTTTTGATTTCACAGCCCCTGCTCATGGCCTGATAGTATTCGGTTCCTTTCTGACGTTCTTCCTCTGGTGAAAGATCCGGGTCAAAACAGGTAATCTCTTTGCCGTCAACAAGATTGACGAAAGAAATCACGTGAATATCGTATTGTTTTGCAGTTACAGCCGGCAGATTGGCTGCCGAGTCAACAAAAATCTGAAACATAGTATCTTTATCCTTTTATCCCTGTTTATTTTTGCAGTAAAAAATCTTAGAGCAATAATATAAATTCTAACACTGAATGCAAAGGAATGCAATTAAGAGAAAATAAAATCGATTTGCCTTAGTCTAGTAATAAAATTATAAAATTTTAGAACTAATAATAGAATCTATAAAAGTTAATAGAATGCAAAAAACAATAAAATTCATATAGTTTTTACATTGCGATGCAAAAACTATTGAATATTATTGCTTTTTACATTATCATAGGTGAGACGATGTGGAAAATCAATACTATTGGAGATTTATCAGGATTATCTAAAACAGCATGGCGTGGACGAAGAGCAGATTATTGCAATCAATTTTGAAGATCTTGATTATGAGGAACTGACAGAATATAAGTAACTACAGCGACTATATGTAGTCGCTGAAATAAATACCGTAGTTTCGGGGCTTTCAGCCCAGTGACCACGAGTTTTGAGAGGAGAAAAGAACTTATGAAAAGAGGAAAAAAGATTCTGGCGCTCTTTCTGATCATTACAATGCTTCTTCCATTTGTAATGAATATTCCGGCAGAAGCGGCAGAAAAAAGCAAACAGTTAGATGTTTTGTTTACGCATGATACACACTCTCATTTAAACAGCTTTTCAACAATTGTAGATGGAGAACAGAAAGAAGTCGGTGGATTTGCGAAGCTAAAGACTCTGATTGACGAGAAGAAGAAAGAGAATCCGGATACACTGATACTGGACGGCGGTGATTTTTCAATGGGAACGCTGATCCAGACAGTTTATGATACCGAAGCAGCGGAACTTAGGATGCTGGGATATCTCGGATGTGATGTGTCAACTTTGGGAAATCATGAATATGATTATCGTTCCAAGGGACTGGCAGACATGCTGACAGCGGCGAAGAATTCCGGCGAGACGGTACCGAGTCTTGTCGTGTGTAATGTAGACTGGGCCAGTATGGAAATGAACGGATTAAGTGAAGGTCAGAAACAGATTCAGTCAGCATTTGAAAACTATGGCGTAAAGGATTATGTGGTTGTTGAGAAAGGTGATGTAAAAATCGCCGTAGTGGGCGTGTTTGGAGTAGATGCCCTGAAATGTGCACCGACCTGTGAATTATTATTTAAAGATCCGGTTGAGTCAGTTAAGAAAACGGTAGAAGAGATTAAGAAGAATGAAAAGGTAGATATGATCGCCTGTGTGTCTCACAGCGGAACCTGGGAGGACGAGAAAAAATCAGAAGATGAGATCCTTGCAAAGGAAGTACCGGATCTTGATCTGATCATCAGCGGACATACACATACCGAGTTAAAAGAGCCTATTCAGCACGGAAATACCTACATTGTATCCTGTGGAGAATACGCAAGAAATCTTGGATCACTTTCCATGACACAGAAACAGGATGGTCGCTGGGAGATGACTTCCTACGAGTTGATTCCGGTATCTGAAGATATTGAGCCGGATCAGGCGACACAAGAGCGGATCGATGCGCTGATGGATACAGTAGATACTAATTATCTGACGAATTTCGGATATACAAGAGATGAAGTTCTTGCCGAGAATGATGTCGAATTCAACAGTCTCGGAGAAATGGAGACGAAGCATGAAGAACTGAATCTTGGAGATATTATGTCTGATTCGTATATCTATTCTGTAGAGCATTCAGAAGACTATAATGGAACGCCGGTGGATGTAGCTGTTGTTCCAAGCGGCTGTGTGCGCGACACATATACGAAAGGAAATATCACTGTAGAAGATGTATATAATTCATTTTCGCTTGGAATAGGAAAAGACGGACTGGCAGGATATCCGCTGATTGATGTTTATCTGACTGGTAAAGAATTGAAACTGGCAGCAGAAGTAGACGCTTCGGTTTCCGATTTTATGACAACTGCAAGATTATATTGCAGCGGGCTGAATTTCACATTCAATCCGCATCGAATGATCCTGAATAAAGTAACAGACTGTTATCTGACAAGAGAAGATGGAGAGCGAATCGAGATCCAGGATGACCAGTTATACCGAGTTGTGACAGATCTTTATACCGGACAGATGCTGGGCTCTGTAATGGAAATGTCTTATGGTCTGTTGAAGATCGAGCCGAAGGATAAGGATGGTAATCCAATCGAGAATCTGGAAGATCAGGCAATCATGGAAGGCGATAAGGAGCTGAAAGCATGGGATGCGATCGCAAGATATATGAAGTCTTTTGATGATACAGATGGCAACGGCATTTCAAATGTGCCGGAGTATTATGAGACGACACATGGACGTAAAGTTGTAGATGAAAGCAGAAATGTGATTGATCTCGTGAAGAATCCGAATAAGTTTTCAGTGATGATCGTTGGTATCGTTCTGGTTCTTATTCTGATCATTATTCTGTTGATAGTATTGATTCGAAAGTTAATCAAGAAGAGACGAAGAAAGAAAAAATAGAAGATTGAATTTATAGGAGCAGCGGCTGAAAACGGAAGTTTCGGCCGCTGCTTTTCTTAAAGAAAAACACTAATTCAGTCTTTTGATAAAAGATAATGGTGTCATGTGATATTTGGCTTTAAAGGCTCTGTGAAAATAAGAAAGATTATGAAAGCCAACGGAGAGTGAGACTTCCAGGATGGAAGTTTCTCCATGTTCAAATAATTCTACTGCTTTTTCGAGCCGGACATTATTAATATATTGGATGCAGGTCATGTTCATATGCTTTTTGAAAAAACGCATAAAATGATATTCACTGAAATAGCAAAGCTCTGCGAGTTCGGAAATTGTGAGAGGCTTGGCATAGTGGAGATCGATATAATCGAGTACATTTTTCAGCTTATCTGAAGAAGCAGAAATAGTTGCAGACTCCGTGGTGCTATATTGAAGTAAGAGAAACAGTGCCTGCAATAGGACTGATTTCAGGGCAATTTCATATCCAAATGTTTGTTCCGTATAGAGTGAAGCCATTTTTATAAAGCATTCATGAAGAGAATGATGTGCAGGGTGTGTGGATGAAATATGATAAGGCAAGGTCAATTCATGATTTATCATAGGTGTAAGATAACGGGTGGAGCATATATCTGTTGTATTTCCCCCTAAAAAGTTAACATGAAACACATAGGTTTCTGAGCAGAAATTATCAGTTCCATTCAGGCGGATCGAATGTAAAAGCAGTGGTGGAATGAATAACAGATCACCTTCATTTACTTCATACTCGACTAAATCAATTTGATAAATACAGGAACCTTTTGTTATCAAAGTGAGTTCTGCTTCTTCGTGCCAGTGAGTCATAATGACCGGGGAATTTAAGTTAAGTTTTGTAATATATTTTTGGATCGGAAAGAATACTTCTCCATGTTTTGTATTTTCTTTTTGCTCTAATATGAGTGAATGTGGAACGTTCATTCGGATCTCCTCCTAAAATAGCAGTATTGTGTTATATAATGAAAAAATAATGCAAGAATTCATACGAATACAATCATATAATAGCAGTATAATACAGGAGATGGGAACTGGCAATACGGTTACATCAGTGAGTGGCAAATAAAATGATATGAAAGAGGATGATAATATGGAAAAAAAGTGGTGGCATGATAAGGTAGCATATCAGATATATCCGAAGAGTTTTCTTGATACAAATGGAGATGGAATCGGAGATTTGAGAGGTATCATATCGAAACTGGATTATTTAAAAAAGCTTGGAATTGATATTATATGGTTATCACCGATCTATAAATCACCATTTGTAGATCAGGGCTATGACATTGCAGATTATTATGCAATTGCCGAAGAATTTGGAACGATGGAAGAATTTGATGAATTGCTGGCGGAAGCGAAAAAGCGAGACATGCATATTATCATGGATCTGGTAATCAATCATTGTTCTGACAAACATGAATGGTTTCAGAAAGCATTAGCGGATCCGGAAGGAGAATATGCGGATTACTTCTATTTCCGAGAAGGAAAGAATGGAAATCCGCCGAGTAATTATCGTTCTTATTTTGGCGGAAGCTGCTGGGAACCGGTGCCGGGAACGGATAAATATTATTTTCATATGTTCGCAAAGGAACAGCCGGATCTGAACTGGGAGAATCCGAAATTAAGACAGAAACTCTATGATATGATCAACTGGTGGTTAGAAAAGGGACTTTCCGGTTTTCGAATCGATGCGATCATTAATATCAAGAAAGATCTGAAATTTCCTGATTTTGAACCGGACGGGGCAGATGGCATGGCCGGCTGCTGGAAAATGGTTGAAAGTGTAGATGGTGTTGGAGAACTTCTGGAAGACTTAAAGAAAAATACATTCCAAAAATACGATGCATTTACAGTGGGAGAGGTCTTCAATATGAAAGCGGATGAATTACCGGAATTTATTGGAGAAAACGGACATTTCTCAACAATATTTGACTTTAGTGCACATTGTCTTAGTGATGGAAAACATGGATGGTATGATGCACCGAAGATGGAATTTTCTAAATGGAGAAAAGCAATCTTCCAGTCTCAGATGGAAACACAGAAGTATGGATTTAAAGCAAATATTATAGAGAATCATGACGAACCGAGAGGTGTGTCAAGATTTCTTCCGGCTTATGCCCAGACACCGGAGGGAACGAAGATGCTTGGTACGGTCAATCTTCTTCTCAGAGGAATTCCTTTCATTTATCAGGGACAGGAAATAGGCATGAAAAATGCGAAGTGGAACAGCATTGACGAATTCGATGACATCAGTACAAAAGACCAGTATCAGATTGCCCGTGAAGCCGGATTATCTGACCGTGAAGCAATGGAAGTTTGTAATCGGATGAGCCGTGACAATGCGAGAACACCAATGCAATGGACAAGTGGGGAGAATGCCGGGTTTACAAAAGGAACGGCATGGTTAAAGATAAATCCTGATTACAAAGAGATCAATGTCGAAGATCAGCAAAACAATCCGGATTCTGTTCTGAATTACTATCGGAAGTTAATTGCATTGCGTAAATCAGATGAATTTAAAAATGTATTTACTTATGGAGAATTCATTCCGGAATATGAAGAAATGGATCACATCCAGGCATTTTATCGAAAAGATGCAGCAAAATGTATTCTTGTTGCAGCTAATTTTGGAACGGATGTTGCAAGCATTGAGTTAAAAGGTGATGTGAAAAAGGTATTGTTGTCGAACCAGAAGGACGAGACAGTAGATTGTACAAAGAACAGGCTGAATCTGAAAAGTTGTGAGGTGGTTGTCTTAGAGATGGAAATGGAATAATCTGCTAAATTACTTCATAAAACATAGAAATAAGAGATGAGGTAAGGTTGCAGCCTTCATGAGCCAGAAAATAGAAAATCAATTGAATCTTGCATTAGATATCACAGAAGAAGAACGGCAGAAAAGCGAGAGTCTGGATATCGGGTATGATCCGGAAGAAAAAGAATGGGAATTGATCGTGAAGTATTCCGAGACGTTAGAGCGAGTAAGAACACGAGCTGTTTATGTGACGGAACTGACAGGTGGATATGCCATTATCCAAACAAAAGAAAGTCAGATAAAAGAACTGGCAGCATTTCCTGAAGTAGAATTTATAGAAAAACCAAAAAGTTTATATTTTCAAGTAGAGAATGGAAGGCGTGTGTCCTGTATTGATGAAGTACAGGCTGCGTCTTCTTTTTCTTCGATTAGGCAAGAGGGGGGAGAGGACAATCAGCAGAAAAAACAGTCATTTCCACTGCTGGGAAAGGGCGTATTGATCGGAATTGTAGACAGTGGGATTGATTATGAAAATCCTGATTTTAGAAATGCAGATGGAACGACAAGAATTCTTGCTTTATGGGATCAGACGATACAAAACGGTAAACCGCCGGAAGGATATCATATCGGAACAGAGTTCACTTCAGAACAGATAAATGAAGCACTACGCATGGAAGTCAGGGAAGAAAGGTATCGCATAGTACCAAGCCGTGATACCAGTGGACATGGAACAGCAGTCGCCGGGATTGCGGCTGGAAATGGAAGAGGTAGCAAGAATGGAAAATATCGAGGAGCTGCACCCGAAGCAGGGCTGCTGATTGTAAAGATGGGGGGAGCAGGGGAAACAGGATTCCCAAGAACTACCCAGCTGATGCGAGGTGTGGATTATATCGTAAGAAAAGCGGAAGAGTTAAAAAAGCCGGTGGCGATCAATATCAGTTTTGGGAATACATATGGTTCCCATGATGGAACAAGTCTTTTGGAAAGATATTTGAATACAGTATCTGAACGTTGGAAGAATGTGATTTGTGTAGGAAGCGGAAATGAAGGAACGACAGCAGCACATGCGGCAGGTGAATATAGAAAAGGAATGATGACGGAAGTTCAACTTGCAGTACAGCAGAGGGAGAAGTCATTCAGTCTGCAAATTTGGAAATCCTATGTCGATGAAGTCGCAATTACAATTGTCGATCCATCCGGAAATCATTCCGGCAGACTGGAAGAAAAAGAAGGAACACAAAGACTACAGATTGGTGAAACAGAACTCCTGGTTTACTATGGAGAGCCAAAACCATATAGTGTTCGCCAGGAAATTTATATTAGTTTTCTACCACGAAATGAATTTGTCACAGCCGGAGTGTGGAAAATAAAGATGATGCCAGACCGTGTTGTGGATAAGTTGTGGCAAATGTGGCTTCCGGTACAGAATGCACTTAATATCGGTACGACATTTCTAAAACCGGACAGTTCCACAACACTCACGATACCTTCTACTGCATCGCTTGTTATTACTGTGGCAGCGTATAATGCATTGACCTTTTCCTATGCAGACTTCTCCGGACGAGGACCGACACAGATATACGAGGGGGAAAGTGCAATCAAACCTGATCTGGCTGCTCCGGGTGTGAGGGTAATGGCTCCTGCAGCAGGCGGAGGATATGCAGAGTTCACCGGAACTTCATTTGCAACGCCCTTTGCTACAGGAAGCGCGGCACTTTTGATGGAGTGGGGGATTGTGAAAGGGAATGATCCGTATCTGTATGGAGAGAAAGTGAAAGCATATTTGCGGAGAGGGGCGAGACAGATTCCGGGGTATGAGAGGTGGCCGAATGGGGAGTTGGGGTATGGGGAGGACGTTATAATAAGGTTACATTGAAGAAAGTCAGTAAAA
>UMHP01027792.1_pt1 | contig 67699 bp, 63 predicted proteins | sample 1965571 | NCBI WGS metagenome assembly UMHP01 (sample SAMEA4836103, study PRJEB28245) | human gut metagenome | biome: gut microbiome; material: fecal sample | place: Denmark | collected 2008
TTTCTAAGCGTTTTGCTGATATCGCGAGTGCTAGATCCTCTAGCAGACATAGCAAGAATTTGCCTTTCTATTTCAGGAAAAACACGGGAGCGTCTAGGAATAATGATCGGGTCGTAATCTCCATTACGATCGCGTGGAATATCCAATGTAATAGGCCCAGTGAGCGTTTTCACCGTTTTCTTGCTGTAACCGTTACGTTTATTGGGGACAAGCAAAGGATTCTCATTAAGCGCATCCACTGAGTTTTGCAACTCTTCTCGCACATGGTCTGGAATCTTTTCCATATGGGCTTTAATTTTGCCTTCCAGAATGCCTTGCAATGCTTATTTCAATAGCCTCTGGAGGAGGGACTGACCAGATTCAGCACTGTAGTCGCCAGTGTGTATCATCTGGCTGACTTCATTGGCGATTGCGTCTTCAGCAGCCGTCAAGTTACGTGGACCGCGCAAGCGGGATTTCTTCTGTGGCCATGGTGAAATACTCCTTCTATGGAAGCCATTATCTCCATAAGACACAAAAATTGCTACGCCCTTAAAAAAGGCGAGCAGTTTTGCCCTGATGATCGAATGTTGGGCGGCGGAATACGCGCGCATCGACGCATGCGTGGGCCAGCTTCTTGAAGAAGCGGACCCTCGATTCTGTACGGAAACGTTCAAGGAATGGCTTGTTCAATGGGGCGCCCCCGACCCTTGCCTTGAGTTGTGGGGCGGGTTGACGGCGGCCGGTCTTGTGCCGGACGTGCTACGGACGGCCCTCGTTCAGAAGATTTCGGAGCCCACTGGCAACTCGCCGGGCTTTTTCACGCGCCTTGCGAAGGGATACGGCTATGACATCACGATCTTCGATAGAACACACGCGTTCCACGTGATGAGCTACATCACCGACCCGATCGAAGCCAAAGTCCCGCCTCACAACTGGTACGTGTTCTTTTACGAAGGTGACGTGGCACAAGACCACCGGCACGGCGAAGGAACCGATCGCCTAGTTGGGCGACAAGGTCATCGAGTGTCTGTTGCGCTGGTATTGTCCAGCTCATACGGACTTGCACATCGCATATGCGGAGTAATGCTATATGGATTCAATCTTTCAAAACAATGCGGCCGCGTCGATTCCGACGAAACCGACTGGCCTGAAAAGCGTTGGTCATCCGATGAATGGCTCGAAGTCAGGCGGCTTGCCGGCGACGGATATAGGGACCTGGTGGTATTTCATGGTCACGCAAGAGATTGTCAACGCGATCAAGGGCGCGGGCCTCGACCCCAATGGCGATTACGTCGACCAACTCAACACGGCCATCGAAGCCCGCATCAAGAAGGCCAAAAACGGAATCATGCAGCAGGTCGGCGACGTGGCAAAACGCCGCCGTTGTCAAAGGATACAAGGATGAGGCTCATGAAACGATTGCCGTCGTCCGCTCCGTCGCCGAACGCGTTCGTTCCGATAAAGAGACCGTTTCCACGGCGGCTTCCGAGGTGAGGCGGGAGACGCAGGCGGCGCACTCGATTGTGGTGGAGGTCAACGAGGCCAAGACAAAGGTCGAGGCTATCCAGGTCGGGTTTGACGAAGGGATCGGCAGGATTGCAAAAGCCAACAAGGCCATGCAGGAGGTCCGCAAGGCCGTTGAGTCATCGGCTTCGTCCGTAGGGGGCATGATGGCGGCACGGGAGGCCTCGGTTTTGGCGGAGACAAGCCGCTGCAAGGCTGAAGCGGCGGAATCGAGGATGCTCGAAACCGTCACCGGAGTCGAACGGCAGGCCACGCAGGCCCGACAGTCTGGAGAGCTTGCGAGGAGATACGCTGATGACACCGGGAAATATGCCGCGCAGGCAAGGGAGTCGGCCAGGGGAGGTGACATGGGAGAATCTCCGTGGCAGGCCCGCCTTCGGCAAGTATGCGGTCGCAACGAACATCTCCTACAACGAGCTAACGGAGCTTCCCGACTTGTCCTCCCTTGGCTCGACCAAGGCGGTCCCGAGGACGGGCAGCCGGGGGGGCCTGAGTGGTTATCAAACCGTGAAGACGTCGACGAAGTCCGCGCTCGTCACCAAGAAGGATTCGCCTGACGTGCAGGTCTGGCCCGGTAAGGGTGACGTCAAGCTCACTTGTTTCCCCGCCGGGGAGGACGAATACGCCGTCAAGGTGGTTCATTTGAAAGCAACCTGAGCAACGGCGTTGTGTTTGTCCGGCGCCCGTTGGTCCGATGAGACGCCTCCGGACTGGGGAAGGTCCGGAGAGAGGCTCACGTTGACGCTTTGTTTCATCGGCGGAATCGTGATCGCCGGCGTTTATTCAATCAGGAGGACGAAATGAAGTATCTGCATGAAGAAAGTGGGGTGACCTACGGTTCGCTCCGGGAGTTCAGAAGGGTGTCGGGCATCGCGTTCCCGGCGGATCCGACGGGGGGGACATACTCGGAATGCTGGGGCTCAAGCAATCGAATCGGACCCCGGAGAGGCGCTTGAGGAGGCGAGACGGCGGGCCCTGGAGAAACTCCACCGCGTGTTTCTGGATTTCAGGGCGAATCGGGCGAAGATGAAGTCGGCACTGGGTTTTGTGGTTGATGCAACCGAGCGGGCCATCATCGACGTCTCGGGACTCGTCGCGATCACGGAGGGCAGTCCGGAGGCCGTGCCCTTCATGGACGCGGCCAACAAGCCGCATCCCCTCACGCACGAGCAGCTGGTCGCCCTCCAAAAGGAGATCGTCCTTAATGGGTCACGCGTCTACGAACGCAAGTGGGCTCTTCGGAATGCCATCCTGAAGGCCTCCTCCGTGGAGGAGCTCGACCGGGTGGTCGTTTCCTTTGAATGAAAAAAAGCCCCACCGGACGCCCTAATCCAAGTGGTCAGCGGGGTGCGACAACCCCTTGTGTGGCAAGGGGGGGGGGATAGTGCCCCAACAATATTAAGACTTAGTTGACAGATCAAAGAAAAAGCGACCGGTGAATGGTGCCGTCCCTCGAAGATGTCACCTTGGGTTGAAGAAGAGGTGAGGGATGGCGTATGAATCCTGTTTCGGGATTCATGTTGACTACGGTAAATCATTCGCTTTGGCAATACAACCGCGTCACGCCAATGCAAAAGACCCCGTCCGGCTTGGAGGACCAGGCGGGGCGGAAGCGCATCCCTTCGATAGGAAGGCAGAGGATGCAATGAAAATATATCAAAAAAGGTGGTTTGTTGGTTAGGGGTTTTCGCTGAAGAAAGTGGGGACCCGCCACAAAATCTGACATGGCGGGCCCCGGTGGGGCGGGCTCCTTTTCGTCCTAACACTCCCCACGGATTCGAGTATATCAAAAGCAGGAGAAATCGTGTTTTCCAGATCGTTGATATTGAAACAGTTGCCGGGTTACCAGTGAATCGTCGTCGAGGGGTTCGACTTCGTTGCACGAGCGGGCTTTCGCGTGGAAGTCCCCGAAGGGTTTGAAACGGACCTGGCGAGCGTCCCCCGCTGGCTCTGGTGGTTCATTGCTCCGGCGGGGAGACACGCCCAGGCCTGTGTCGTGGACGACTTCACGTACGAGAACGCCGTTGCGACGAAGTCGCAGGCCGACGTGTTGTTTTACGAGGGTCTCCGCGAACTCCACGTGCCGGCATGGAGGGCGCGCCTGATGTACTGGATGGTTCGGCTTTTTGGAAGGGGGAAATATGTTCAATAACGCGATGTTGCTTCCGTCGGTGTGGTGTGATGAATACATCTGGAGTTTTCAGACGGGTGTTAACGAATACTTTTATGGGGACACCATTGCTGTTAATTGTTTTCCTGTGTGGCGCTTTAAGCGAAGGGACCGTGATACCGTCTTTAAATGCTCCGTGTCATTGTGGGCTTCCCTGAGCGAGGGGCTGCTGGTGTTGGGGCTACGAATGGATGCGATCGAGGGTCCTTTAGATGCCGTCCCGTTGGAGAAACTGATGGCGTCGCCCAAAGGGGTGGGGGCGGTTTTACGATGTGGAAGAGGAACCGCTTCCGGTGGTTTTGGACGGGGTGGATACGTCTTCATCTCATCTCCTTTCGGATGTGGAAAGACGATATAGGTTTACGGAAGGCGGATACTTCGACTGGCCGGAAGCCGCCTTCCCCGAGGAAAGGCGGCTGTGCCTGTCTGTTGAGCTGGGCCTCCCTGCGCGCAGCCTATATGAAAAAACCTCGCCATCGTGGGGATGGCGAGGCTGAATCACATGGGGGGCTCTTTAGAATTCAAAGGAGGCGCTCATGTTGTAGGTGAGGTCGCTGAAGTCTTGCGTATCGGTCGCGAGCCCCGCTCGTACGGCAACGCTGTCGGAGAATCGGTAGCCAGCGCCCGCCGCAATGGCAGTGGTGCCTCGGTACCCGCCCATGCCGACCGTGACGTTGAATTTCTTGATGTTGTACGGTTGCATCAAGCCAGCGAGGGCGGCGTTGGAGGCGAGACCACGTTCAAGCTTCTTGTCCATCTTGTCGATGCGGTTGTTGATGTTCTGCATTCCAGAGTATTGAAGCTTCTTCAATTCGTCGATTTCCACAGTATGGCGATCAACGGTCGTGCTGATCGTGCCCAGTTTGTTGGTGTGGCTTTCGAGAGTCTTGCCGTATTCAACAATGGTCCCTTCGGCGGACGTCACGCGGTTGTCGATTGCACCGACCTTCTCGTTGGTCTGGGCAATGGCCTGCTTGTTGGCTTCAATGTTGTTTTGGTTGTCTTTGGTGCGCTTGTCGAAGATCTTCGAATGCTCCTTGCGGTCAGCAATCTCCTTGTCGAGCTTTTCATCAAAGTTCTTTTTGTCAAGCTCGTAATCATCCTTGTTGACCTTGTTTTTCTTGAGGTTCTTGATGTCGAGTTTGTTGGTTTCGGAGCGGTCGTCAAGTTTATCAATCGTCCCTTCAGCGGCCGTCACGCGATTGTCGATTGCACCGACTTTCTCGTTGGTCTGGACAATGGCCTGCTTGTTGACTTCAATGTTGTCTTGGTTGTCCTTGGTGAGCTTGTCAAGTTTCTCAATCTTGGCGTTGGTGGCGGTGGCGTAGTCCTTGAGTTGCCCAACGTTGACGGCGTCGGTATCAGCGCTGCCTGCAGCAACGTTGGTGATTTGACGGGTGGTCCAATTGTCATACCCGACGGAAACGGCGCCTTGATTGCTTTGAATGGCTAGGCCCGCTCCATCCGCTTTTTGGCGCATCTCCGTTTTGACCTTTCCGAGTTCATCATATTCCGGTGCGTCGTGATACGCGTCGGAAGCCTTCTTGGATTCATCTTGCGCTTGCTCCCGTTCTTTCATAAAGGCGTCTTTTGCTTCAGCCGTTTCAAAGATGGTCGTGGCCATCTTCTTGTTCAAGCCGGAAACCTTTTGAGCGGCATCCTCATATTGTTTCTTGCGTTCGGCAAGCGACTGTTCGAGTTCAACGCGACGCTTATCAAGTTTCTTCAAGGCGTCGATGTCCTGTTGGTCAAGCTTTCCTTTGAAGTCATCGAAAGTGTAGGCCTGTCCCGTGGCGACGTTGTAACCATAAACATAACCTTCACGATCAGCGGCGGAGGCACTGCCGAGCGCGACGGAACCCTGGGAGTTGGCTTCCGACGAGTCGCCAAGGGCAGTACCCCATGTGCCGACCTGACTTTCATGTCCAAGAGCAACCGAGCCTGAACCATTGACCTTGACCTTGTTGCCCAAGGCCATCACCTGGGTTTGATTATTTACCGAGGTTTCATTGCCAATGATGACGGTCTGCGAGGGATCTTCGGCACGCCCCCAATGAAGTTTCCCGTCGGAATCCTTTCAGCGGAGAAGTGCCCCTGCGTGGCTGTTCGATCCGATGACGGTCCCTCTGGAGCTCATGTTCGTGCTGTTGGAGCCAACCAGAGTGCAGCCGTCGTCGCCTCCAACAGCGGAATTATTGCCGACGATGACGTTACCTTTGCTTTGCCCAATTCCAAGGCTATCCTTGCCAAGAATTACACCATTTTTAGGTTGATCGAAATCAGAATTAGCGTATGAATTGTTTTCAACTAAGCCAATGCTCTCGTGAGAGGCGGGCTCAACGGCGGCGTGAGACTGAGCGACGAGTGCGGCGAGCATGGTAATTACGAGAAGGGATGGTTTTGGTGTTTGCATATTGGGTTTCCTTATAAGGATTGAGTGCCGATAACCGGCTAAGTCCTTTTATTTTATACCATATAAATGAAATGGGGTAAAGGCAAAATTACGGTCTGTGGGCAAGAGGAAATCGAAATGTTTCCTTTTGTAAGGGTTTTCACGGAAGTCAGTATCTTTCTTTCTGTTTTTTTGAGATTGTCAATATTTGTCGGTTTTTTACTGACGACCTTGAGGGTGACAAAATCGAAGGCTCGTTATTAGAGGGGCGGAGGCGTTTCACGGTGTTTTTTTGAGAAGGAGGATGCCGGCGTCAAGATGCATGGTCGGGTACGACTGATAAAGGGAGGCCCGTCTGAATGAACGGGCTTTCTCAAACCAATTCATTGAATTTACAGGAGCATGCCCAATGATGGACAAGGAGCAGATTGTCATAGCTTGCAGTGCTAGTGGGCTGATAGCGGCGAGATGGTATCTCGCGACGAAGGACGGGAAGCCTTTCCGTCCTTTCTTTTTTGTGGCCGATCTCTTCATTTCGATGGGGATGGGCTATTTCGCTTTTCTTTGCGCATCCGACCTTGGATACACGCCAGGCGTGTGCGCGATGGCCTCGGGTCTTGCCGGCGCGATCGGCAGCAGGGCGGTGGACATCATCCAGTTCTGGGTGAAGAGCAAGGTACACATGGAGGGCGTCAATGACAGCCAGAGGAATTAGAAACAATAATTCCGGCAACATTCGGCTGGGCGGTGGGTGGGCAGGCCTCGCGGAGAATCAGTCCGACGAGATCTTCTGCATTTTCGCGGACATGCAGCACGGCATCCGAGCGCTGATCAAGCTGCTTATGGCTTACTGGCGACGTTATGGCTTGAACAGCGTTCACAACGTCATCTCACGTTACGCGCTGTCGTCCGAGAACAACACGATCGCTTATGAGAACGCGGTCGCGGCGGCGCTGGGGGTCAAGCCTCATCAAAAAATCGACCTGAGCGACCCGCAGGTGCTGTTCATGCTCGCGAAGGCGATCGCGCGGTACGGAATGCGGCGCTCATTACCGAAGAGCAATGGCTGGAGGGGCCCGCCTCGCCGGGTTGGAGGTTTGATATACGCGCACATGAAAAAAACGGTCGTTAAGGTGCTTGACATACGCTCAAAGCATCTAAGCGACCGACAAAAAAGAAGGCCACTCAGCTGGAACTGGACGGCCTTTTTGCATTCCTTCTCTTTGCTAGGTTCTGGAACTATTCATGGACAGGTTTAACATTAATTTAAGGCGGGGGATTGAAGTGTTGGTGAAGAAAGTACCAGCTTGGCTTTTATCGTTGGTTCTAACAATTCTTGCGCTTGTAGTTCTTTGTTATGGTCTGGCGGCACTCTTGAAAGTTTTATTGCCGAACGGCATCTAGGAGGCCTCATGTGGACTTGGCTTTTACGATTAATCCCGATCGTCGGGAGGTGCTCGCCGGTCGTCATCGCGCTCATCGTGGGCGCGGCTGGCGGCTGGTACGTGACGAATCAATATCACGAAGAGCGTGCGCAGGAGGAGGCCCTCCAGGCCGCAATTGAACGTGCTGAACAGGGGAAGAAAGTATGCGAAGATTAGCGAATTAATGATGAGCTCGACGCTTCAATGCGTCGCATTGGTGACCTTGACGCTGAGCTTGACCGGGTGCGCAAGCTCGCCGCGAAACGAGCTGCCGCCCGTGCCGGCGACGTGGACGCAGAAGCAGTCAACAAGTGCGAACGACTTCTCGCAGAGGGTTCGGAGCTTCTTGTCGAAGGTGGAGAGTTACTACAGCGAAACGCATTGAGACACGATGCGCTCGTGCGTACGCTCGAGTAAGCGCCCTTGCCCAAGCAGGCGTACACTGCGACTCACTCGAGCGGGTTTCCGAACCCCCTCGTGTAACGTCCGGGTTTCTGCGAGCTCATCATGAATGGGCGCACACCGGCAGAAGGGGAGCTTCGCGCTCCCTTTCTTTTTTGCGTAACGCTTACAAAATCGCACAGCGGTGTAATGTCGCGTAAAGCCACAAAGATGCTAAAAGTACTATAAGAAGTACCATAAATCGAGAGCCGCCTTGAACTGCCTACCATACAGGTGAGTTCAAATCTCTTGTTCTCCTCAATGAACTTAATCGGGGGTCACGAAGGTCGATTTAGTCGACCTTTTGTTGTTTCTGTATCTCCTCTTTCTTTACTTTTTCAAAATTCAGCTTTTGCTTGCCAAACTGGGCAATATCCCTAACCTCTTTTTAGTGATCTTACACAGCCAGGTTCAAAAGAGTCCTTTCAAGAATTTCTTTTGAAGAACTTTCTGCTATGTCTTTCTCAAAAAAATGAAATAGAAGGAGAAAAAGACATACAAATCAAAAGGTTATATGCCTTTCCTAGTGGAAAGGGATAACGTCCTCAAAAGCCTAAAAAAGCCCTAAAATTCCTCCGGGAACTGTTAAGTATTTACTAAACGACTCTAGCGAGTCATTTAGCTTTTTCTATTTTCTTTGATCTAAATTAAACAAATCGAAACAATGCGTTATTCTATAAATGAATAGCGCTTTAAGAAAAGATTAATTTTTTAAAAACTCAACTAAGTATTTGATTTTTATAGAAATTTCATATCCTCTAACGGACTTACGTCAAAGTTTTTTGACATCATCCGATGGGATAAGAAGAACAAAAAATCTCTCATACGAAAGGGTAACCATCTTAGGTCTAATGGATAACGATAAAGGCTAGATATTAAGGATTAACTTAATCTAAGTGTGTCTGGAAAGTTTGACTCCTTGTACCCCACACCCCTTCGACTTTCCGGGCCGATAACATCTAGGAGATAAATAAGATGAAAGACACCGAAAAGCTGGGCGTAGACCTCACGCTCACTCGCCGTCAGATGCTAGGCTCTGTCGGTGCGGCAGCTGGTGCTGCGACCGTTCTTTCAATGGCTCCCTGGGCTGACGTACAAGCCGAAGTGGACAAACTGAAAGAAGAAGGTTGGGAAGCTCACCCATGTGCATGTAACGTTTGCGGTGGTTATTGTGGCCTCTTAGCGTTGCACAAGAAAGGTGCCCCTGTCTCTCGCGAAACAGTTCGCATTATGCCTAATCCTTCTCATCCACAACGTGGTTGCTGTGCTCGTGGCGCTGGCGCCATGTGGACATGGGACAACCCGTTGCGTTTGCGCAAACCGCTCAAGCGCGTGGGTGAACGTGGGGAAGGCAAGTTTGAAGAAATTTCGTGGGATCAAGCATTAACTGAAATTGCTCACAAAGTTAAAGCGATCGTGGAAAAGGATGGCGAACGTGCAGTCTCCATGACAACGCATAACTTCAAGGGACAACAATCCTGGCTTCAAGCAGGGATTGGAACTCCTAACTTGATTATGCACTCTTCTACCTGTAACTCCGCTTCGATTGCTGGCCGTCGCTTCGTCTTCGGTAAGGGTTTTGATGGCGCTGGTAAGGTAGAGCCTGACTATGAAAATTGCCATTTTCTCCTCTTAATGGGACGTACGCTCAATTGTGCCATCGGCGTGCATAGCGTTGTGTCTCGCGCCCGTGCTGAAAAAGGTACGCGTGTGGTCTTTGTTGATCCGCGTATGCCAGAAGGCGCATTGACAGGCTCGAAATGGTTAGCAATCCGTCCAGGGACGGACGGGGCATTGCTCCAAGCGATGCTCAATATCGCGATCAACGAAAAATTAGCGAACTTTGACTTTTTGGCTAAGCATACGAACGCTCCATATTTGGTGACTGCCGATCAGAAGCCAGTCACGGAAGCAATGCTCCGCGAAGGAGGTCGTGCTAATTACTTTGCTGTGCGTGATTCCGTTACTGGCGAAATTCGCTTCCAAGGGATGCAGAAAAATGAAGCTGGTGAATTTGCTGGCTTTGACGAAGATCCCAGCACGAAGGCTGATTTGTACTTTGCTGGTAGCGTGGAAGACGCCAAGGGTAACGCTCTTGAAGTGAAGACCGCTTTTGTGGTGTTTGCTGAAACCTGCGCTCCTTGGACTCCTGAAAAGGCCGCTTCAGTGACAGCCATTCCCGCTGGCGAAATCGTTCAGTTGACGCGCGATTTCTTTACGCAGGGTGGCGTGGTGGACGATGGCTGGTATGGCTCTCGTAACGGTAATGATTCGGAAATCTTCGCTTTAATTTGCTGCTTGAACGTTTTTACGGGTTCTTTGGACCGTAAGGGTGGCTTCGTTGTGACGCAAGGCGCTGGTATGAAAGGTGTGAGCGCTAGTTATGCGGCGGATAAAGGCCAAGGTAAGAGCCCAACGGGTAAGACTTGGAAGCAAGAAGGTGGTGAAAAGAAGGCGCTGGACAAAGTGCTTTATCCAGAAAGTTCTGGCACGTATTCTGCCATTTTCGATGCCATTGAAACAGGTAAACCTTATCCGATTCGTGCCACGTTTATTACTGGCAGTACGATGTTTCATCGTGAAGCCAACTCTGACCGCTTGGCTAAAGCTTTGAAGGCTTTGGATTTGGTAGTCGTGCAGGATATTCTCCCACACGAAGTAATGGACTACGCTGACTACGTTCTTCCTTGCACATTCTTCCTAGAATGGCATGAGTACGCTGGTGTGAAGTGGCATATCAACGGCAACGTTCAGGTCAACGATGCAGGTATCGATCCACCCGCGGATTGTGATGCTCGCGAAGAAATCTGGCAGTTCTGCGAAATTATTCGTCGTGCGTGGCCGGAACGCGCCGCTGAACGTTTGAGCTACGAGAAAGAAATCAAGACTCGCGAAGAATTCAAGAAGTGGTACTACGGTATGGTAGACAAGGCTTGGAATAAGTTCATAGCAGGCTTGAACGAAAAGAAACCTGGTGAAGGTGACCGTGTCGCAGCTGACGTTGCTAAGCAGGGGTGGTCTTGTGTGAAGAAGAAAGCATTTGATGTCTTCCCATACAAGAAACCGTTTGGCACGATGACTGGTAAACCAGAAATCCTCTCCTTCCTCGTGGCAACGAAGTATCAGGATAAGGGGCTACACCCAGTCCCGTAGTACTTTATTCCTAAGGAAGTTTATCAACAGCCTAAACCCAACTCCGATGAGTTCTATCTCGTGAGTGGTAAGGATTCCTCTAGTAGCTCTGGAGTGTCGATGTTTAATCGACCGACAGAATTCTTGGGCGATCGTTCTGTGTGGATGAACCCCATTGATGGTGAACGTCTCGGTATTGAAACCGGAGATATGATCGAATTGGAAGCCTTACACAGCGGCGTGAAGGGTCGCGCAAAGGTGAAACTCACAAATCGCGTGATTGCAGGTTCGCTCTTTGCTTATAGCTTCTCGGGCGGTGTTCGTACGAAGACCATTAAGGACTCTCGTTACAACTGGGTTCGTGAAGGTATCAACTCTCACTGGTTCTGCACGGGTTACCGTGAACCAGTTGTTGGCGGTCTTTCTAACAACACATCCGTGCGTGTTAAGCGCGTCTAAGGAGAAGGTTATGGCTGGAAATCATAAAAAATTGGCACACCTTTTCGATGTGACGCAGTGCATCGGGTGTTCTGCCTGTATCGTTGCTTGTGCAGAAACCAACTATCCAGAAATGATGGAACGTACCAATGAAGGATGGAACTGGTTGGCAGCGAATATTCGTAAAGTTACTCTGGAACGTGCTCGTCACCCGGTGCAACTCTTAGTGCAGTGCCAACAGTGCGATAACGCTCCTTGCGTGACGACGTGCCCATTCGGTGCGAACTATCACGACCCTGAAACAGGTCAAGTGAAAACAGATCCACGTCGTTGTATCGGTTGCAGCTACTGCGTAGCGTCCTGTCCATACGACTGCCGTTGGACCCATCCTGATTCAGGCTTGCCGATGAAATGTATGGGTAAGGGTTGCGAAGAGCTTGTGCGGTCGGGTCAGAATCCTGCCTGTGTGCAAGTTTGCCCAGCTCAAGCACGTATGTTTGGCGATGTAAACGATCCGATGAGTCCTATTTCTCAGCGAATCGCTCATACTCGTACAGAAAAACTCCTTCCCAATAAGGGAACGAAACCTAACTTCTTTGTGGTGGTAGCAAAATGACATACGAATTTGTAACTCTGACAAATCAGGTCACCACTGCTCAGTGGGGATGGACGATTGCCTTGTTCCTTTGGTTCATCGGTCTCGCAGGGATGAGCTTAGTACTCAATGTTTGGCTTCGTTCCAAACTGGTACTCGTAATCTCTGCTATCTCGGCTGTGGTTGGGACTTTGTTTGTGCTTTCGCACTTGCATCGCCTGCTCAACTTGCCGATGGCTGCAATCAATTCGTTACTCGAATGGAAGTTTAACTTCGCGAGTTGGATGTTTATCGGGATTTGTATTCTGGCTGTACTCTGTCTTGTGACGATTTTTGAATCGTTCCGAGTCTGGAAGGGTAACAATGGAGCCTTGGAATGCAAGTATTCGCTTTGGTTCAACGGAGTCTTAGGCTTAGCTGCAACAGCTTATTCTGGCTTCTTGTTGACGCAGGCTGTGGGTATTCCTCTTTGGACGACCGCTTCCTTGCCAATTCTTTGGGTCTTCTCTGGTTTAGCTTGCGCGATCGGTTTAGTGGAAATCCTTGCCTCAACGAACCGCCTGAGCTATGAAGGGTTGAGTTGGTTGTCGTTAACGGCCAATTTGGTTCACATTGGTGAAGCGATTGTGCTCTTTGCTTTCTTGCAGGTTGCTTTCGCTGGTACGCCAGGTGCTGTGGCTGGCGCACAAGGTATGCTTGGAGACACGATGTTCTGGGCTGGTGCAGTAGGCCTTGGTATTGTTGTTCCAGTGATCTTAGGTAATCTCAAGGGTGGCGCTAGTTTGAAGTTAGTGAGTGGCGTGTGCGCAATTATCGGCGCCCTCTGCTTGCGTGCTTCCGTGCTCTTTGCTGGGGTTTTTGATCCCGTCATCTTCTAACTCGTTCTCCTAGCATGTTAGTCCTAGCACTCTCTGCGGATGTAAATTCGCAGAGAGTGCTTTTCCTTGCGGGAGAAAACTCTTCATTGGCGTGATTAGTTAAGAAGTCAGCCTTCAAAGTGTTAGAATAATCCAACTTTTTGACACTACAAAAACATTGTAGTTTTCAATGAACGCGCCTTTTCTGGCGCTTTTCTTTTTTTCTGGTGGTGGAGAAAAACCGTGCCAACCTCTTCGAGTCAACGTCAGCCAATTGACACGAAAGCCTTTCTAATATGCATCGTGCTCTGTTTTATCTGGGGACTGCAGCAGGTTGCTATTAAAGCTGCAAGCAACGATATCTCGCCGATGCTTCAAGTGAGTATTCGCTCTGGGGTATCTGGACTATTGCTCTTTCTTTGGAACCATTTTTTCTTGCACGAAAAATGGAATTTCGAAGTGAAGTGGGCGGACGGCGTTCTGGTTGGACTAGGGTTTGCTGGTGAATTTCTTTTTGTTGCCGAGGGGCTACGCTATACCTCAGCCTCTCATATGTCAGTGCTTCTCTATACTGCCCCTCTTTTTGTTGCAATTGGATTGGCGATTCGTCTTCCTGAAGAGCGCTTGTCGCTCGTTCAATGGGGCGGTCTCTTTCTAGCTTTTATTGGGATTGGGGTTGCCTTTTTACTGCCAGTTTTGTTCGCGGAAGGTCCCGTTACTCAAGGGGATTTGTGGTGGTTTGGGGATATTTTAGGTTTAGGGGCAGGACTTTCTTGGGGACTAACGACGATTTTCCTTCGTAGTACCTCTATGAATAATGCTGTGCCCACACAGATGCTTTTCTGGCAGTTGGCAACGGCGTTCGTCATCTTGCTCCCTGTGGCCTTCTTTATGGAAGAAACGAACTTCCAATCAAGCACTATCGGCTGGGTGAGCCTGCTTTTTCAAGCAATCATTGTCTCATTTGCTAGCTACTTAGTTTGGTGTGGACTTTTGCGTCACTATCTGGCTGCGCGTTTAGGCGTGATTGTGTTCCTGACGCCACTTTTTGGGGTTTTACTTTCGATTCTTCTGCTTGGAGAAAGAGTCGGACTTCCCTTTGTATTCGGGTCTCTTTGCGTATTTGCTGGACTCATTACGGTGCAAACCGCAGGGCAATTTCGTCGTCTTTTTTCTTGGCGTAAGAGAGTTTAAAAGAAAAAATCCCAACTTCAATGCGGAGGATGAGGTTGGGATTTGAGCAAGGATGTGCAGGTTATTTCTTCAAAGATTCTGCAATCCTTTCGAGTAACTTTCCAGCTAAGGTACTACTATCGAGCCCCTTAGCAGAGAATTGCCCATTTTCATAGGTCACGTTGTTGAGCGTGAGTTTCGCATTATTGAAAGCTTGGTCAGCTTTCTGCAAGCGCTCAGCTGTTTTTTCGTGACCAGCCGCTTTAGCGATAATCGAAGCAATTCCTGCGAGTTCTTGCACTCTCTTAGTTTCTTTGACGAGAGGCTGATTGAGTTCGACACGGGTGATGATCGCTTTAGATTTATCGTCCTTCTTACTGAAGTTCACCCCTGTTAAATTACAGGTTGTGAAGCTTCCAAGTGCAGTGTTGCGAGTATTCACAAAGCTCACATTGCTGAGCTCAACGTCACCTTGATAACCCACTTCACCCGTAGCATTCCAACTCACAATCCCTTTACTCGTTAGAACACCTGTCTTGGTGCCAACGCCTATTTTTTGAAGCAACAAGGTCGAGAAATCATGTAGCTGAATATTGTTCGTATCCACATTGGTACGAAGCGTGTTTTCTTCGAGATTATAGTCGCCTTTGGCATTGACTTTACCTTGCGCGAGGACTGTATTGAGACTGAAGGTTGCTTGGGCTTTGGCTTGGCTATCGAGATTTTTCACGCTGAGCTGAACAGGCGTGATGTTCATCACAATATTGGGACGCGTTGTCTGATCAGTATAGCGAAGCGAACCGCTATTGACCAACACATCTTTGATAGCCCAATGCCAAACGATATCTTGGGTCTCTTTTTCCGCTTTTTCTTTTGTTCCAGGGGCATTTGTCGCTGTAGCGCTAGCGGAGGTAGCTAGCAGTGGCGAAAAGAGTAAGTTAAAGTTCAACCCATTGCGGTACTGCGTCAACTGTAGCGCAGGCTGTATGAGTTTCACTTCTTTGATGAGGGCTTTCTTTTGAACAAAAGAAATGCTTTCAATGTTTGTTTGAAGAGCTTTAAGCGTGAAGGGTTGTTCGCGACCTTGCTTGATGCTGAAATCATTGAGCGTCACTTGTCCAGCGATCGAAGGCGTACCCTTGTTGATGTTCACCTTGAGAGAAGAGCCCAGTGTCCCAGCGAGGGCTCCACGCATGTAAGTTTGAATGAAGCTGTTCGTCTGTGTAAGATTGAGTTGCTTGACCGACACATCTACCGCGCCATCAAGCGTACTCCCAGCCAAAGCTCCTTGGGCAACAATACTACCACCCAAGAGCTTGCTCGAGAATTTGATATTAGCTCTTTCTGCGGCAGGATCAGAACTGAGCCCAGTGATTGCAGCGCTCGTTTCTGAGAGACTCAACGCGGGTTTCTTGCGTAGCCCAGTATTAATGAGATCGACCTGAGCGTTAGAGATGCTTATTGAGTCAAGGGTCCAATTCCAATTGGGATGCTCTGGAGCTTTTTTCCCCGAGGTGTTAGCGGCGCCCTTTGTGGTTTCAGACTTCTTTGCAAACAAGGTGCTATCGGTCGAAAGATTGACCTTGACATTGTCTACACTTACGGCCTCAATATCGGCTTTGCGACTGATGAGGTCAAGTTGCTTGATTTTGAGTGTGGCATTTCCTACCGTAAAGAATGTGTCTGTACGATTGTTGTTTGTTTGCGAGGTACTAATATTGCGCACTTGCGCAGTACCACTCATGAATAAGCGTCCTGGATTACCACCCGTGGGATTACGGAAAACAACAGTGACGTTACTCGTGAGTTTCCCAGAATTGAGCTGCATCACAGGCGTATTGAGAGAAGGTACCAACTTCGTGAGAGGAGTGATATCCAAATCACGCACATTGAAGTTAAGACGTGCCTCTAGCGTAAATCCAAAAGGCTTGGTCGAACCCGTGGCATAAATGGTGCTTCCGTTCAAATTGAAGGAAAGCGAAGGGGTGATCAAACTTTCTTGTGAACCAGGTAAAGTGCTCACAAAAGGCAGACTCAAATTGAAGTCGGTAATGGACTGATCAAGCCCCTTGGCTTTGTCCGTCACATGCACCATTGCATTTTTGACAGTAATGTTGTAGAGCGCAAAGTCAGGAAGTCCTTTCTCAGTCTTAGCACTTGAGCTAGAGGAGCCTTCTTTCGTATCTTTTTGAAGAAGCCCGCGAATATCAGGGTCGCTTAATGCTATATCAGCTTTAAGTCCGTCGACAGTCACCTCGTCAAGAACAGGAGCAAAATGACGAACAGATTGCTTAGAGAAGTCAAGACGCAAAAGGGGAATGGATAGCAACGGCGTGGCGTTCGCATCGGTTGAGAGCGAAGCAATTTTCAAGTCTGCGATATCCAATCGCCAGGTCCACGGTTCAAAACTCACGTCAGAGAGTTGGATTTGGCGGTGCAAAGATTGACTTATGGTGCGTTCGAGCGCAATTTTGACAATGTATGGGACGGCGACGTATCCAGCACCAGCATACAATGCCACGCCGACAATAGCAGTTGCGGCGGTAATAGTGAAGATTTTTGCCATTCAATTATCCTAGGAATCAGCCAGCATGAAATATCAACAATTTCATGTATTTAGCAGCATTGCTTTAATTTTTACACATTTTGACGGCGTTGGCGCTTTTCATATGAAAAGAATGCAGAAAAATTCCTTGAAAAGGACACTGAGAGAAGTAAAAAGCGGAAGGTAGTGGGGAGGCAACGGCAAAAAAGTAGCGTGAGAGCAAAAGATCTCACGCTACTCAATGAGTTAATACCTTTCACTATTAGTGCTGGGGAGGGGTGAACTGCATATCTTCATAACGAACGAAGTGCGTCTTGTGGACAATGCGATAGCCAAGCCAGCCAGCTAAGAAAATAGGAATACTGATGTAGGTTGCAATCACGCTTTCCCACTGAATCGCGCCACCGATGAAGGCTTCGTAGTTCTGACCGAGCATGATGAGCATACAAAGCACGAAAGCAAAGAGCGGGCCATACGGAAAGAACGGCGAACGATAGGGTAGCTTGGAGAGATCACCGCCCTGCAAGACGTAGCCTTTGCGGAAGCGATAGTGACTCACAGCGATACCCAACCAAGCGATAAAGCCGCACATACCAGACGTGTTCAAGAGCCAGAGGTAAACGACCTTGTTTTCAAACATGGAGGTCAAGAAGCACAAGGCAGCGATAGCGGTTGTAGCAAGCAAGGCGTTGAAAGGCACGCCCTGGCTCGTTAGTTTGGCAAAACAACGCGGAGCCTGACCGTTCAAAGCGAGCGTATAGAGCATACGTGTTGAAGCGTACATCCCAGAGTTACCAGCCGAAAGAATAGAGGTGAGAATCACCGCGTTCATCAATGTAGCAGCAGAGAGCAAACCAGCTTTCTGGAAGAGGAGTGTGAAGGGGCTTACGCTAATATCAGTCACGTCGTTCTTCAACAAGTTAGGATCGGTGTAAGGAATGATCAAACCGATCACAAAGATCGAGAGAACATAGAAGAGCAGGATTCGCCAGAAAATCTGACGCACAGCGCGCGGAATGGTTTTACCTGGGTCACGAGATTCACCAGCGGCAATACCGATCAATTCGGTCCCTTGGAAAGAGAACCCAACGATAAGTGCTACACCAATCAAGGCTGGGAAACCGCCCACGAACGGAGCGTCACCAATGGCCCAGTTGGCCCAACCCACAGGGGTTTGATCTTTGAAAATGCCGATAATCATCAAAAGTCCCGTGATGATCATCACGATCACGGTTAATACTTTGATGAGAGCGAACCAGTATTCGGTTTCGCCAAAGACTTTGACGGACAACGAATTCAAAAGGAACAGCGCACCTAAGAAGATCGTGCTCCAGATCCAACCTGGCACGTCAGGTAGCCACCAACTCATCACAAGTTGTGCGGCGACCAAGTCCACTGCGATGGTAATAGCCCAGTTGTACCAATAGTTCCAGCCGAGAGCAAAGCCCAACGCGGGATCAACGTAACGAGAGCCGTAAGTGGCAAAAGAGCCTGACTCAGGCATAAAGGCAGCGAGCTCACCAAGGCTGGTCATCAAAAAGTAGACCATAAGTCCAATGATGCCGTAGGCGAGCAAGGCACCACCAGGACCAGCCATAGAGATGGTAGCGCCAGAGGCCACAAAGAGTCCTGTACCAATAGACCCTCCAATGGCAATCATGGTGAGGTGTCGTGCTTGTAGATTTCTTCGCAAACTAGAATTGGCCGAATCGGTCATGATGTTTGTCTCCAACAATTTTTAAGTTGTATTGAGAATTGACAAACGCAGCTGATTTTCGATGGCAAGTTGACTGGTTTTGAAAAGGAAAAAATACCAGACCAATGTTGATATCGATAGCTCCTCCGAAAAAGACATGATGCTTTTTCGGGAGTGACGACTCTCTTAGTAGTCGTCCCCAACTCCTCTACTCTGCCGAGCAGAGGGTTTCGGCGATGAACCCCTTTCGGCTTACATATTCGGGTGCCCCCCATGTAAGCGTACTATTGGTTTATCGCAGCCTCTATCTGTCACTTGATCATTTCACTTCTCGAGAAATACGAGAAAAAATGAGAAATGGAAAATAATAGTAACTCAGAAAAAGAAAAATCGCTTAAAAATTCTTGAGATAAATCAAAGATGAGAAAAGAAAAGAGATTTTCTAGGTGAAATAACGTATAAACAATCCCAGCCGGCGATAAGCCGCTGGGATCATGAATCCGTTGGTGGAGGCGGCGGGAGTTGAACCCGCGTCCGGAAACCTTTTTCTGGTGAATCATCCACATGCTTGCTTGCTTTCTGGATTTTCGACCTCCACAATTCCCAGCAAGAGGGCCTGTAGGGGCTTATCTATCGTGTCTCCAGCGACCCGAGGAGATAGAGAGACCTACGGGGCTTGAACTCGAGGATGATACCGCTGGCCTGAATTAACAGACCCCTAGATGAGTTAGTCTAGGAGCGGCATCTCGCTATATTAAGCAGCGAGAGCGAAACGCTTGTTGTTGGCGTTTGTATTTTTTGCAAGTGATTTACGAGGATCCTGCGACCTCGGCATGCAACACACAGCGTCCGCGTCCCCGTCGAAACCAAGGCGCCCCCATGTGAAGATAGATGATTATAGCACAGAACATTTTTTTGAGTTTTTAGTTAAAAGTTCTGTGCTTCTCAGCCTCTTGAATAGCAGAAAAACGGAAGTTTAACTGCTTTTTTCTTCGGACTGTTTGAAGTATGCGTTTTTCCAACGTTCAAATGTAGTTCGCCCAATTTTGATCCCGTAGTCTCTTTGCAGGCGCCGCATTTGTTCAGAACCGCTGAGGCCAAAAAGGAGACCGTTGGGCGTGACAAGCTCTAACACAAGCTTTTTCGTGGCGTCCCATTGTGGCTGAAGATTTTCCGTTTGGGACGGAATATGATATTTCTTTTTCCAACGAACTAGTGTAGTTTGTCCAATTTTCATCCCAAAATCTTCTTCCAAACGCTTGAGCTGTGTGTTTAACCCAAGATCGGCGAGTTTTCCATCAGGTCGAATGAGTTCCAAAATAGGCTTTTCATGGCTTTGACTTTTTCTCGCTCACTTCTTTCTTCGTATTTCTTCCGATATTCGGCTTTCCAGCGATTTAGCGTTGTGAGTGGGACTTTTAGTCCAAACTCTTTTTCCCAACGTTCTATTTGCAAAGACATAGAAACCTTAGTCAGCTCTCCGTTTCCCATAACAAGTGATAAAACTTTCTTTTTCATCATTTCTCTTTGAAGTTGAGGGCTTTGTATAGTTTCTTGATTTTTCTCATAGAAGTCCGCTGTTCAATGGGTCAATGTGGTTGTAGAACGTTGAATTCCAAAGTCTTCTTTCAAGCGTTGTGTTTGCTCCTCGCGGGTAAGTTCGGAGAGCTTACCCCCAGGTAGAATGAGACTTAAAACTTTTTCTTTGAGGTCATCCTTTTCTTGTTGGCGAAGTTGTTCTACGATTTTCGCCAATTCTTGGTTTTCTTTGTGAAACTCTCGCATCCACTGACTTAATGTGGGCAAGGCAATGTTGATGTAAAAGTCTTTTTTTAAACGTACCAGTTGCTTTTTTCGAGAGAGACAGAGACCGTAAAGTTTACCACCAGGCAAAAAGAGTTTTAACACTGTGGCTTTAAGTGAAGTTTTTTGCTTCTTAAGATATTTCGGCGCAAAGTTAATGGGGCCAAATCTTGACAGATTACTGATGAATTCTTTTTGGTATTGGTATAACTCTTCGCGCGTACATCCAATACAAAATGTTGCGACGTCTTCAGAGCATTTATGATGGACGAATCTGCGAAGGACATCGAGTTGACAAACGTCCAGTGTTGCTAATAAAGAAGGCATGGAAAAAAGTGAATAAAAACCCTTTTGACAAAGGGTGGAAAAAGAATAACTAACTGATGCCTGGGAGCGTTGTCGCTTCAAGGACCATGTTTCTAGATACTCGAAATTAAGTTAATAAGCGCTTCACCCAGTCGACGAGGTCTGAAGGAGCTTGCGCATGGCAGTCGGCCTTCCAATCCAACATATTGCCATCACTGTAACCCCAAGCCACGGAAGCGACTTGCATACCAGCGGCATGAGCGGCTAAGACATCACGTTCATCATCGCCCGCGTAAAGAGCTTCTTCGGGGGGTACGCCAGTCAATTTAAGCGCTTGAAGCAAAGAGGCGGGGTTAGGTTTCATCGCGCAACCAGGCGAATCAAACCCCAGGACGATGTTAAAGCGATTGCGAATGTTGAGTGTTTTAAGTAACTGAAGGCTCAAACTTTCTGGCTTATTCGTGACAATCCCAACAGAAACGCTTAGTGCACGAAGAGCATCGATCATCTCAAGGATGCCCGGGAAAGGGACGGTGCCGGTCGAAATATCCTCACCGTAGTAGGACAAAAACTGGGAGCGGTGGTGGAGAAAATCTGGGTGCTCTTTTGCGAGACCTAGCCCCTTACCTAATAAACCAGGAGCGCCCTTACTCACGAGGGGACGTAGAATTTCCAATGGTAGCGGAGTACCACCAGCCTCTGCAATTACACGGTTTGCCGCCGCTACAAGTGTAGGCGCGGTATCAATGAGAGTGCCGTCTAAATCAAAAAGAAAGAGTTTGATGGTCATAGCGTAGGAAAGAGTGGTTGTTTAGGAAAAGAAGGTCTAGAGAAAAATTTTCAAAGAGCGGTCTTGAAAATGCGAAACCCTCGATGAGAGATCGAGGGTTTTCGCTTAAATAGTATTAGAACCAAACGTTCATACTCTATTACATGGCGGGACGGGAGCCAACCACTTCAACCACAGCGCGACGGTTCGGTGCGAGGCACTGAACGAGTTCGCGGAAGTTCTTGATCTGACCCTTCTTGGTGGGGTTCGGGCAATCCACGACTGGATCAGCCTTGCCGTAACCAACGGTCTTGATCAAGTTGGCATCCACACCCTGCGAAACGAGGTAAGCCTTGACAGCTTCAGCACGACGCAAGGAGAGCTTTTCGTTGTAGGCATCTTTACCAATGCGGTCGGTGTAACCAGCAGAAAGGATGACTTCAACGTCAACGCCAGCGAGAGCAGCAACGAGGTCATCGAGAACACGCTTGCCTTCGGGTTTCAAGTCAGCCTTGTCGAAGTTGAAGAGCGTGTCAGCGGCGAACGTCACCTTTTCAGCAGCCTTAGCGGCAGGAGCCGGGGCGGCAGCAGGGGCCGGAGCGCAAACAGCGGCGGTGAGGATGTCGGCATCGCAAGCACAGCCTTCGCCATCACGACCCTGGGCTTCAGCGAGAGCAGGAGTCCAGAAGCCAGTGCGCCAGCAAAGACCGGTGGAGTTCTTGACGATTTGACCATCCGTCGAGTGAACATAGGGACTCGTGGCGTCGGCAGCGAAAGAAGCGCCCGACACCGTCAGCATCATGGCAGCAACAAGACCACCGAGCTTAAGAGAAGTTTTCATTGTTTTTATCCTCAAAAAGTACAGGAAGCTTTAACGGAATGGACGATTTGTCGCCGACCTCATCAGCGTTAACACTGAGGCCAGCATCCAAATATCCAGTTTAACCTTTAACAGCAGGCCCGCCAACCAATAAGTCAAATCCTATAGGAGATAGGCTGACTGAGTACAATGCGGGCGGGATGCCAGTATTGTATCCGATATTCATTGATCGACGATATGCACATTCTGGCAGATTCTGACAGATTACGCTAGTCTATAACGCAACTCAATGAATATCTCACTGCTTATTTTGCCATTTTAGTGCAATTAATTTCACAGATTCCACTAAGTTTTGATCAGAATCGAACTTTTTACCCTCTTTCTGTGCAACTTTCGTTGCTATTAAGCAACCATTTACCCAGGTGTGCGTAATATTTTCTCTATCAGCTGAATATAAAATTTGTGTAGCTGGGTCAGAAACAGGGATCGTGTAGGCGCTCTCAAGGTTAACTGCGATTAAGTCTGCCGCCTTACCCTTTTCAATAGATCCGATCTCATGGTCCCACTGAAGTGCACGAGCGCCCCCTAAAGTCGCTGCCTCGAGCATATCTGCCACAGTGGCTTTCGTCGTATCGTTCACAACTGCTTTGGCGAGCATCGCAGCAAGACGAGTTTCGCCGAGCATATCCAGCTTGTCGTTACTTGCTACACCGTCCGTACCAATTCCAAGGTTGACCCCTGCATTGAGGGCTTTTGCTACCGGGGCAAAGCCAGAAGCGAGTTTCAAATTGGAGCACGGGCAATGTGCCATTGATGCACCAACGTCGGCTAAGCGCTTCAATTCACTTTCCGAAGCGTGCACATTATGCACTGCCACTAAACGTTCATTGACGAGCCCTAACTTGTCAAGGCGGTCAGTAGGGCGCATACCGTGTTCTTTGAGAGAGCCTTCAATTTCAGTTTGTGTTTCGTTGAGATGAATGTGAATAGGAATATCGTACTTTTCGCTCAACACTGCACATTGATGCAAACTGTCATCACTCACGGTGTAAGGAGCGTGAGGGGCAATGGTTGTACGGACGAACTCGTTGCCTTTGAAGGATTCAATTAGTACTTCACTCTTGCTGAGATATTCGGCATCGTTTTTTGCCCAAGCGCTTGGGAAGCCAATCACAAATGCGGAGACTGCACAACGAAGGCCAGCATCTCGTAAGCCTTCAGCAGCAGCTTCTGGGAAGAAATAATGGTCAGACGTGCAAGTGATTCCACTTTGTGCCATTTCTACCCCAGCGATATAAGAACCATCGCGCACAAATTTGTGGCTCATCAATTTCCCTTCCACGGGCCAAATGGCTTTCGTAAGCCAATCCATGAGGGGTAAATCGGGCCCTAGGCCGCGCAATAAGTTCATTGCAGCGTGGCTATGGAGATTAACGAAGCCAGGCATGACAGCGCTTGTGGGTAGACTCACGGTCTCTTTAGCTTGATAGCGTTGACGAGCCTCTTCAATGGGCAGAAGATCCACAATACGTCCCTGATGAACGGCCACAGTCTGGTTTTCAAGGGTTGTGTTCTTGGGAACGATAGGAATAACCCAACGGGCTTCGATCAACGTATCAATGAGCATTACTAATTCCTTTTATCAATGTTTTGGAGTATGTGTGCAAAAAGTGCAATTTCCTCACATTGTACTTTGGAAGTGAAGGCTTAATACCTGATAGAATCCATTATTCATGATGTGAAAATTGAGATCGCTTTTTTGAAGAGTAATTTAGCTACCTCGGCTGAATAAAAAAATCAGCGCGAAAAGGATCAAAAAAGCGCAGAGCTCTCAGTTTTGCAAGTTTCAGTTTTATGTTTTAGTGAAAAGAAGCACTAAAAGCAAAGTTTTTTGCTTCTTATTACTCACGTAGTATCGGAAGGGGTCCTAAATGGACGAAAAAGAGAATCAAAACGAGTTGGAGAATGCGGATGCGATGGAAGAAGTGAACGGCAGATCCGACGAAGGGTCTTCCCCGCTTTCTGTTGCTAACGAATTGCTCCCTATTTCTCTTGAGACCGAAATGAAGCGGTCTTACTTGGATTACGCCATGAGCGTGATCGTAGGCCGAGCGCTACCAGATGTGCGAGATGGTTTTAAGCCTGTGCACCGTCGCGTGCTGTACGCGATGAATGAATTGAAGAACACACATAACAACCCGACCAAGAAATCTGCTCGTGTGGTCGGGGAAGTGCTCGGTAAGTACCACCCACACGGCGATAGTGCGGCTTATATGACGGTGGTGCGTATGGCGCAACCTTTCTCATTGCGTTATCCGCTTATTTATGGTCAGGGAAACTTTGGTTCTATCGACGGTGATAGTCCTGCTGCTATGCGTTATACGGAAGTACGTTTGATGAAAATCGCAAGCGAAATGCTTGCGGACATCAACGAAAATACCGTTGACTTCGTTCCGAACTTCGACAACTCTGAGCAAGAACCAGTCGTTTTGCCGACCCGTTTACCGCAATTACTCATTAATGGCTCTTCTGGTATTGCTGTGGGGATGGCAACGAACATTCCTCCCCATAACATTAAAGAAACGGTTTCCGCGTGCTTGCACTATTTACACCATCCCGATTGCACGGTTGATGAATTGATTCAATTCATGCCTGCACCTGACTTCCCCACTGGCGGGATTATTTTCGGAATCCATGACGTGCACGAAGGATATCGCACTGGGCGTGGTCGCGTTGTGATGCGTGCTCGCACTCACTTGGAAGAATTTGGTCGCGATCGCACACGTATCGTTGTTGATGAAATCCCGTACATGGTCAATAAACGCATCATGTACGAAAAGATGCACGAGTTAGTGCGCGACAAGAAGATTGAAGGCATCTCGGAAATGCGCGATGAATCGAGCGCCGAGATCCGTATTTGCATTGACTTGAAGGCAGGCACAATGCCAGAGGTGGTACTCAACAACCTCTACAAGATGACACAAATGCAAGAGAGCTTTGGGATGAATATGGTAGCTCTTGTTGATGGTCAACCTACGCTTCTCAATCTCAAGCAGATGATTTTGCACTTCATCGCTCACCGCCGTGAAGTTGTCACTCGCCGTACAGTTTTCCGATTGAACAAATATCGTCATCAGGGGCACCTCTTAGAAGGTCAGGCTGTGGCGCTTTCTAACCTCGACGAATTCATCCGCATCATCCGCGCGGCTAGCACGCCACAAGAAGCCGCCGATCAGCTCTATGGTCGTGGTTGGCCGATGGTCCTGTCTGAAGAGTTACTCAATCGTAGCCCTGCTGAAATCAAGCAATTCTACCCTGAAGACATGGATATGACGCGCGGTATTCGTGCCGATGGCCTCTATTATCTCACACGTCCGCAGATCGATAGCATTTTGCGTATGAACTTGCGTAGTTTGACGGGCCTTGAGCAGGATGCCGTGCGTGAGGAGTATCGCCAGATGTTACATAACATCGCTGACTGCGTGGACATTTTGGCTCGCCCAGAGCGTGTCAACTCGATTATTGGTGAGGAACTCGAGGCTATTCGCGAAGAATATGGCGATGAACGTCGCTCTACGATCGATCCGATGGGTGACCCTAACTTCGATAAGCGTGATTTGATCCCGCGTCGCGACATGGTTGTGACGCTTTCGCGTGGGGGCTTTATTAAGAGTCAGGACCTTGGAGACTACAACGCCCAAATGCGTGGTGGCAAGGGTCGTAAAGTTCAGGAAATGACGAAGGATGACGAAGTCTCTGAACTCTTTATCGCTAATACCCATGACATTATTTTGTGCTTCTCCACAACGGGTCGTATGTACCCGATTGACGTCTTTGATCTCCCAGAAGGGAAGTCGAATGCACGTGGTCGCCCAATTGTGAATTTGTTGCCGCTTGAGGCTGAAGAACGTATTTCCTTCATCCTCCCCGTACAGAGTCTTGATGAAGAGGGACAATACCTCTTGATGGCAACGGACCGCGGCGTTGTGAAGAAGACGGAATTGACGCTTTTCCGTAACGCTCGTTTGCGTGGTATCAATGCTATTCAGCTCGAACCCGAAGAACACCTGATAGGTGTTGCTATTACCCATGGCCACCATGATGTGATGCTCTTTAGTGATGTGGGCAAATGCGTGCGCTTTGATGAAGGCAATGTGCGTAGCATGGGGCGTACGGCGCACGGTGTGCGCGGTATGCGCTTGAAGGAAGGTCAAAAGGTCGTTTCTCTCTTGGTGACCGATAACGACACGGATTACGTGTTGACCGCTACTGAAAATGGCTATGGGAAGCGAACTCTGGTGAGCGAATACTCCCGACACGGTCGCGGAGGTCAGGGATTGATTGCCATTTCCACTTCGGAACGTAACGGTAACGTTGTTTCTGCTGCGTTCGTGAAGGAAGATGATGACATTATGATCCTCAGTAAGAGTGGTAAGGTGGTGCGTACGCGTGCTAATGAGGTGTCGGTCTATAGCCGCACTGCTCAAGGCGTGCGCCTCATCAACTTGGGCGATGATACGGTGGCTTCTATCCGCCGTGCTGAACGTACTGATGAGAATGAAGAAATCGAGCATCTGAACATTGAAGTGCCCGAAGATGCAGATACTCCAACCGCTGTTGATGAAATCGAGGACGAAGATACTTCTCTAGATGATGATTTGGAGCTTGATGGAAGCGACGAATCTTCTGACGACGATTCGACAGGCAAATAACAACTACACATAGCTTTGCGTCTTTATACACATTGGTGCAAGGAGATTGAGTGATGGATAAACCTGGCTTTAATTTTTCCGCCGGCCCAACCTTTCTTGCACCCCGTGTGCAAGAAGAGTTGCTTAAGGCAACCACAAATTGCGAAGGGAGCGGTTATTCGCTCTATGAACTTGGACACCGTAGCCAACTCTTTGGCAATATCGTTGAAGAGTTGACTGCGCGTGTACGCCATTTGCTGGACGTTCCTCCAGAATTTGACATTCTGTTTTGTCCTGGTGGCGGATCAATGCAGTTTTCCGCTGTTCCGCTGAATTTGTGCACGCAAGGTTGTCGGGGGGGCTACATTATTACGGGGCTCTGGTCGTTGCTCGCTTATCGCGAAGCTGACCGCATCTCGAGAGCCTATGTGCTTTGGAATGGCGATGACAAAAAACTTCCCTCTGACAAATTAGTTGCAACGAAGGGCACTGATTTTGTGCTCTATTGCGACAATGAAACGGTGGATGGAAAAGAATTCCAGACATCTCCCAACGTGGATTTAGGTGATGCAGTTTTGGTCGCTGATATGTCGAGCAATATCTTGACTCGCCAGATCGACTGGTCTCGTCATGCTTGCGTTTTTGCGGCTTTGCAGAAAAATATGGGAACGGCTGGGGCCACGATGGTCATCGTACGTCGTGAACTGTATGGCTCGATCAGCGCTAAGATTCCAGAACTCCTGAGTTGGAAGGCTTACGCGCAAACAGACAGTATTCCGAATACTCCTCCCGTGGTTGCAATTTATACTGCGCTCTTAGTGTCTCGCTGGGTTCAGGAAGAAGGTGGAGTAGAAGTGATGGCTGAACGTGCACAAAAGCGCTCCTGCACAGTTTATAGTGCACTCGATAGCATGTCGGGCTTCTATCTTGACTTGCAACCACCAGCTATCCGCTCTCGTATTAACATTGTGTTCCGCTTAGAAACTGAAGCCCTCGAACAGCTTTTCTTGGCAGAAGCGATTCAGGCAGGGCTCTATAACTTAAATGGTTATAGCACTCGTGGGGGCATGCGTGCCTCGCTCTATAACGCCATGCCACAAGAGGGTGCTGACGCATTAGCGAAATTCTTGACGGAGTTCTATCAACGTCATGGCTAACGAAGCAACTCTGAGCCCTCTACCTATTGCCCATCTTGGTCCAGAAGGGACGTTTTCAGAAGAGGCAGTGTTAAAGCTTTTCCCTTCCGAAGAGCCACGCTTGCCGTGTGCGACTTTCGATGCGGTGTTGGAATCTGTAGAAACAGGACGAGCTCAGGGGGGCGTCATTGCCATTGAAAACAATACAAATGGCACAGTTACCCATGCAATGGATCTTCTGCTCAACACCTCACTAATAATTGTGGCCGAAGTAACGGTACCCATTATTCATAATCTAATGGGAAAAGTTCGCTCGCTTGAAGAAATTCAAGTGATTTACGCGCATCCGCAGGCTTTAGCGCAGTGCGAGCACTGGTTGCATGGGCATGTTCCTCAAGCGCAACAGATCCCTGTTGCTTCTAATGCAGAAGGCGCTCGTAGAGCGGCTAGTGAAAGTGGAGTTGCAGGCATCGCGGCTGCTCGCGCAGCAGATATTTATGGTGTCAATATTCTTGCGCCAGCGATTCAAGATGGCTTAAGTAACCAAACACGTTTTTTCCTGATGAGTGCCCACGCCGACACATTTCCTCAGGCAAAAGTTACTAAGTGGAAAACAAGTATCGTGTTTTCTGTGCCCAATCGTCCTGGCGCCCTCTACGACGTGATTTCGTACTTTGCAGAGTATGGTGTGCAGATGGTGCGAATCGAATCACGCCCTGCGAGAAACGGAACTTGGGACTACAATTTTTATATTGACGTAGAAGGAAAGCTTGAGGACAAAGCTGTTCAAGGCGCCCTTCAGAAGGTCGCAAAGACTGTAGATTTTTATCGTTGTTTTGGCTCTTATCCTGTCCTTGATGGCAGGGTAAGTTGAGAGAGGGTTTTATTGTGGAAAATTTTCCGAAAGCTGTAGATTATGTAGCGCAAATTGACCCCTATGATGCGGGTAAGCCTTTGTCAGGGATTGCTAAAGAAATTGGGATCAGGACTGATCGTTTGATGTTACTCAACGCTAACGAAAATCCGCTAGGCGTTTCTGAGGCGGCGAAAAAAGCAGTCACAGAAGAGCTCACTCGTATGAACCGTTATCCGGATGGGAGCGTTTCTGCGTTGAGAAAGGCAGTTGCTGAACGCCTTTATATTTCTCCAGACCAAGTCATCCATGGCAATGGCTCCGATGAGCTCTTGAGCCTCGTGGCGTCAGCCTACTTGGAACCAGGGAAGCGTGCTGTTTACTCTCAATACAGCTTCTCGGTTTACCAGCTTGTCTCTCAAGCGCGTGGGGCGACCTGCGTGGAAGTGCCTGTGAAAGATGATTTCGGGTACGACTTGACGGCTATACTCAAAGAGGCACAAGAGCCAAATACAGGTGTGGTGTTTTTAACCAATCCGAATAACCCCACAGGGTTGTTGCTCGACAAGGCTGAACTCCATGTTACACTCGAGCAGATCCCGTCAGACGTGCTTGTTGTGCTTGACGAAGCCTATCAAGAATTTGCACCAGGAACGGCTTTTGAAGATCCTGATACGCTCATTGAACAGTTTCCCAATGTACTCATTACTCGTACTTTCAGTAAAGCCTATGGTCTTGCTGGGTTCCGCGTGGGGTATGGGGTTGCTAACGCGACGATCATTGAAACTCTGAACCGTATCCGAGGTCCCTTCAATGTCAACCGTTTAGCACAAGTGACTGCTCTTGCTGCTCTTGAAGATGAATCCTTCTTGAATCAAACCGTGGCGAACAACCAAAAAGAGCGTGAAAACTTTGAAAACGAACTCGAGCGTATGGGAGTGAAGTACATCCCCTCGCAGACAAATTTCGTCATGTTCGAGGTGCCTGATGCGCCAACCATGATCAAGCGTTTACGTGAAGCTGGGATTCTTGTGCGTTCGTTAAAGAGCTACGGATTGGACAATTGGATTCGTGTGAGTATTGGCAAGTCTCAGGACATGGCGTGTTTACTTGATGTGTTCTTCGTGACGATGCGTTTGTTACGTCATGGTTATCGCGAAGAGTAAGGAACTAACATGACGACACAACAGATTCCCGTTATTACTCTCGATGGTCCTGCGGCCAGCGGGAAGGGGACGATTGCCGAGCGTCTTGCCAGTGCTTTGGGTTTCCACTATCTGGATAGTGGTGCACTTTACCGTATTGCGACTTACGCGGCCCTGCGTGATAAGGTGGCATTAGACGATGAAGGAGCGCTCACTCAGCTGACTAAATCGCTTGCTCCTCGCTTTGTTGACGGTCGAGTTTTCTTGAACAACGAAGATATCACAACAGCCATTCGTAGTGAAGAAGTGAGTGCTGCGACAAGTCGCGTAGCAACGGTACCTGGAGTTCGTCAAGGGTTGACGGCTTTACAAGTCAAGGCCGCCCAACTTCCTGGATTAGTCGCAGATGGACGCGATATGGGAACAGTGATTTTCCCTCAGGCTACATTGAAAGTCTTTATGACTGCTTCGGCTCGCGTTCGGGCAGAGCGCCGCTACAAGCAACTGATTGCTCGCGGTGAAGAAGCTGATTTGGATGCAATTACTGCAGATCTAGTTGCCCGTGATGAGCGAGACTCCCATCGGGCAACCGCTCCCTTGAAACCAGCAGAGGATGCAAAACTCCTTGATACTTCAGAAATGGGTATTGATGAGGTTGTAAAAAAAATCCTTTGTTGGTGGAATGAAAAAGTTTAATGCCTTAAAATAACAAATTCCTATTTTTTCGTGCCGTCTCCCCACGAGACGGCGTTTTTATCAACTCCACCCAAAGCAATAGTGTGGCGGGTGTGTTTTTTTCTTTTTTTTACAATGACCAACGAAACCAACAAGCCCGAATCCTTCGCCGAGCTCTTTGCCGCTAGCGAAACCAACCAGACGATGCGTCCTGGTTCTGTTATTACCGCTGAAGTTGTCCGCGTTGAACACAACTTCGTGGTTGTGAACGCCGGCCTCAAGAGCGAAGCTTATGTGCCTGTCGAAGAATTCAAGAACGACCTCGGCGAAATCGACGTTCAGCCGGGCGACTTCATTTCCGTCGCTATTGAATCCGTTGAAAACGGCTACGGCGATACCATCCTCAGCCGCGACAAGGCCAAGCGCCTTGCTGCCTGGATGAACCTCGAACAGGCTCTCGAATCCGGTGAACTCGTTACCGGTACGGTTACGGGCAAGGTCAAGGGCGGTTTGACCGTCATGACCAACGGCATCCGCGCCTTCTTGCCGGGTTCCCTCGTGGATACCCGTCCCGTCAAGGATACGACGCCGTATGAAGGCAAGACCTTCGAATTCAAAGTTATCAAGCTTGACCGCAAGCGCAACAACGTTGTTGTTTCCCGTCGTGCTGTTATCGAAGCTAATATGGGCGAAGAACGCGCCAAGTTGCTCGAAACGTTGCAGGAAGGCGCTATCGTCAAGGGTATCGTCAAGAACATCACTGACTACGGTGCTTTCGTTGATTTGGGCGGTATTGATGGCTTGTTACACATCACCGACCTAGCATGGCGCCGTGTGCGCCATCCTGGCGAAGTTGTGCAGGTTGGCCAGGAACTCGAAGCCAAAGTGCTTAAGTTCGACAAGGAAAAGAATCGCGTCAGCTTGGGTCTCAAGCAGTTGGGTGAAGATCCGTGGCTCGGTATTGCTCGCCGCTACCCGCAGGGTACTCGCCTCTTCGGCAAGGTCACGAACATCACCGACTACGGTGCCTTCGTTGAAGTTGAAGCTGGCATCGAAGGTCTCGTCCACGTTTCTGAAATGGATTGGACCAACAAGAATGTTGATCCTCGCAAGATCGTTCAGTTGAACGAAGAAGCGGAAGTCATGGTTCTCGACATCGATGAAGATCGTCGTCGCATCTCTCTCGGCATGAAGCAGTGCAAGCCGAATCCTTGGGAAGATTTCGCTCAGTCCCATAAGAAAGGAGAAAAGGTTAGCGGCCAGATCAAGTCCATCACCGATTTCGGTGTGTTCATTGGCTTGCCTGGTGGCATCGATGGTCTCGTTCACCTCTCTGACCTTTCCTGGAACGAATCTGGAGAAGACGCCGTTCGCCAGTACAAGAAGGGTGATGAAGTTGAAGCTGTCGTGCTCGGTATCGATACCGAACGCGAACGCATCTCCTTGGGCATTAAGCAGCTCTCTGGTGATCCGTTCTCCAATTTTGTGAGCGAACACGACAAGGGCAGCGTTGTCAACGGTACTGTTAAGTCCGTCGACGCCAAGGGCGCTGTGATCGATTTGGGTAACGACGTTGAAGGTTACTTGCGCGTGAGCGAAATTGCTTCTGAACGTGTTGAAGATGCCTCCACTCGTTTGTCCGAAGGTCAGGAAGTTGAAGCATTGGTTCTTAGCGTTGATCGTAAGAACCGCAATATCCAGCTCTCCATCAAGGCTAAGGATGCTGTGGAAGCCCGTGACGCTCTCGATCGCTTGAATAGCGAAGAAGATGCTTCCGCTGGTACGACCAGCCTGGGTGCTTTGCTCAAGGCAAAACTTGAACAGAAGTAATTGGACGCCTGAGGTAACCCATGGATGACGTTGTCGTAATGAGATCGCAACTCACGGGTGCTTTGGCAACTAAATTTCAAGTGCGCGATCGAGTTGCACAAGAAGTTGTCACGCTGATCGTGAATAACATTCAAAAGACCCTCGAACAGGGGGGGCGTGTTGAAATTCGCGGTTTTGGTGTGTTTATGCCAAGGTATCGTCCGGGTCGCATAGGGCGCAATCCGAGCAGTGGTAAATCAGTGCTGGTGCCAGCCCGTTATACGGTCCAATTTCGCCCTGGTAAGTCCATGCGCGAATCGGTGGATTTCCATCGATTGGCATCTGAGGCTAACGAAACTCCCTAATCACTGTCTCTGGTTAGTGAGTGATTTCTAGCGTAAGGCTGCGACATGAAAGTGCTCGCAGCCTTTTTAGCATGAAAAAAGGTCTTTTTATTCATGCTAAAAAGGCGCACAATACAAAAATAAGATTTGATGGAACTCCACCTTATGGAATCCGAACTCTGGTATCTCGTTTTTATTCCAATTCTTTTTGCAGCTGGTTGGTGGGCAAAAGGGCTTGATGTTCGTGAGCGTGATCGCTCGGCAATGAATCTTCCCGAGGTTTATGCACGCTCGATTGCTTTACTGGCTGGCGAACATCCAGAACGTGCTGTGGATTCTCTTATTGAGGCAGTCCGCTTGGACCCCGATTTGATTGAATTGCATCATGTGTTAGGGGCTCTTTTTCGCCGTCGTGGAGAGTTTGACAGAGCGATTCGTCTACACAGCCATTTAGTGCATCGGGAAGATATCCCAGAAGCTGAACGCGTTCGCGCACTCAAAGAGTTGGGTGAAGATTACATGCGTGCAGGGCTTTTCGATCGAGCCGAGGCAACTTATCGCCAGTTAATGGAAAACCCTTCCGAACATTTAACCGCTTTAAAGACTCTCTTGATCATTTACTGCATTGAACACGAATGGACTTCTGCGATTGATATTTCGCATCGCTTAGAGGTGCAAGCTGGGTTGAATCTCTCGCATGAGATTTCCCACTACTATTGTGAGCTTTCCGAGCTGGCAATTCGTCAAAAGGACCTCCCACTTGCCAAAGAGCATTTAACTCGAGCCCTGGAAAAGTGGCCGACATCTCCGAGAGCTAACATTGCTATGGGAGCTTTGTTACTGTTGCAAGGTGAGGAGGAAGAGGTGCTTGAGCGTTGGGAAGGAGTAGCAAAAGAAACGCCCGACTATTTGCCTTTGGTGATTGGTCAAATTGCCGATTTACTCTATAAGCGAGGAGAGCGTATTGAAGCGGTTAAGCTTTTACACCGTGCCCTTGCCTCCAGCACGCAAACTGATGTAATTCAAGCGTCGATTAATCGTCTTGCTCAATGGGAAGGTCAAGAAGTTGTTTTGACAAAGGTTGTAGAACTTTTGAAGAAGAGCCCATCTCTTTCCACTTTTGCACAAATGATCGCCCTTCGCCAAGAGGGGACTCCTCAAGACGAGGAATCTAAACTACTATTAACGTTGCTTGAGAAACAAGCCCGAAAAGAGTCGCGTTACCAGTGTGCAAAATGTGGCTTTATGGCCTCGGGCTTTTCTTGGCACTGTTTGGGCTGTGGGAGCTGGGATAGTTTTCCACCGTACCGCGTGACGGACCCTAAAAAACAAAAAGTGTATGAAAACATCATGTAATGGAGCCTCATACCGCTTGTATGTGGTTCAATAGGGCAGGATAATGTGTAAGAACGTGTTTTTCCTCCAATGTGAATTGTTACAATGATGGCTCTTTCGACATTTGAGTTAGACCAAATTGTTCAATACAATTTTCTGTATGACCCCAAGGAAAAGATTCTCTCTTACTCCAAGTGGTTTTTCACTTAACAATTACAAAGACAAAGGATATTTGACTGTATGTTTAAACGTATCGGTCTTCTGATTTTGGCCAACTTGGCTGTTTTCGTTGTGCTTTCGATCGTGTTGACGATTGTTCAGGCCGTTTTGGGCGTGAACTTCGGTACGATGGCTGGCGCACAGCTGAACCTCTCGACCCTCTTCATCTTTTCTATGGTGGTAGGTTTTACTGGTTCGCTTATCTCTCTTTTTATGAGCAAAACCATGGCAAAGATGACCATGGGATTGCAAATGATCGATACGAATCGTCCGCAACCAGGTCTTGAAGCTTACTTGGTTGATGTGGTGCGTCGTCAGTCTGAACGAGCGGGTATCCCGATGCCTGAAGTTGCCGTCTATGATGGCGAACCGAATGCTTTTGCAACGGGCGCCTCTCGTTCCAACTCTTTAGTTGCGGTTTCAACGGGCTTGCTTAACTTGATGAACCGAGAAGAAGTGGAGGCCGTGATTGGTCACGAACTCTCTCATGTCAAGAACGGTGACATGGTCACGATGACTCTCTTGCAGGGTGTGGTGAATACCTTTGTGTTCTTTTTTGCTCGTGTGATTGGTTGGGTAGTCGACCGTCAAATTCTTCGTAACGAAGATGATGCACCAGGCGCTGGTTACTACATCACAGCCCTGGTCTTGGATATCTGCTTAGGCTTTTTGGCTTCGATGGTTGTGGCTTACTTCTCTCGTTGGCGTGAATACCATGCTGACGCTGGAGCAGCTCAGATCTTGGGTAGCCCGCAGCCGATGGTTAATGCTTTGAAGCGTTTAGGCTCGATCCAGCCGAACGAATTGCCTGGGACGGTGAAGGGCTTCGGCATTTCTGGAGGTATTGGTTCGCTCTTTGCGTCTCATCCACCTCTTGAAGATCGTATCCGCGCTTTGCAGGAAAACCGTTATCAGGACTAATGAATTTAGAGGATTCCTAGAAGAATTCTCCACAAAAAAAGAGAATTAATAACTAACAGTCACTTCTAACCCCGCCTCACGAATACGATTCGCAATGTGATCGAGCTCTTCTTTAGTGGCTTTCTGGAGGTTATGTCGCGGCGTTTCTCGATCAATTGTGTAGATCGTCACCAAGTGTGGACCAATTTCTTTGACGACTTCAAACCATGGAGTGACAAACTTATCGCTTACGTTACTCACATCTTTTCCATTAGAAACTCCATGTAAGAACATCGTTTGAATGACCGCTTTTCTGCCTAGACGCTTCATACATTTGATGAGTTTTGGCAAGTCATAGCGACTTGTAGGGCGGTCGACTTCATCAATGTAGTCAGTATCGACTGTATCGAGCTTGAGTAGTGGGCTATCAACTTTTGCTAGCGCAGCGAATACTTTGGGTCGGTCGATATGCGTCGCGTTCGTGAGCACGCTTATATTGCACTTAGGGGCATATTTGTCACGTAGAGCAATCGTCTCATCAATAATTACTGGAAAGTCTGGATGAAGCGTTGGCTCGCCATTGCCAGCGAAGGTAATGGTATTGGGAAGTTCGCCTTTTGCTTCCATGACCTTGAGTTTATCTTCAAGCATGGTCAAGACGAGCGTTTTGCTCGGCATACGGGAATCTGGGCGACGCTCTTCATTAAATCCACACTCGCAATAAATGCAGTCGAAGTTACAGAGCTTTCCATCGGCTGGCAACAGGTTGACTCCGAGAGAAATCCCTAAACGACGACTAACAACAGGTCCGAAAATCGGACTGGCGAAAAGTATGGTAGGCATGATGTTCCTTCTTTAATCAACCAAGGAGGTTGGTTGAATTCTCCTTATAGAGCTTAATCTTAAAACAAAAAGTGCCCAGGAAAGCTTAACGTCTGGGCACTTATCGATATAGACCAACTTCTCTAAGGTTACTTGGCTGTTAGCACACCATGAACAGATTCTTCGAGAGCGCGAGCAATTTCCTCGGCAGAGTGTTCATCGTTCTTAGCAATATGGCGTCCGATCAAGAGGGCCATAATTGAGAGACAGATACCTGTGAGGATCAAACCTAAAGTGGTTGCACCCCAGAAGCCGTAGACGCCATAAGGACCGCCAAAAGCTTCGCCATGGAAGCACATGTAGTAGCCGCCGATAAAGCCAACCCCCCAAAGCATGATGCCATAGATAATCATTGGCATCGTGGTGACACGGTAACCTCGCATAGCAAAGGATCCAACGCATTGCAAAGCGTCAAAGACGTGGTAGAAACACCCAAACATCAAGATGGAAACGCCTAATGCCACCACTTTGGGATCAGTGGAGTAGAAGTTCAAAATCTGTTCACGGGCAAAGTAAAGTATCGTAATCACTCCTATGGAGAGAATTAGCGCGAGCTTCAGACTACGTTTTAAGACGGAATACGCAACAGACTGCCAACGTGCACCAAGAGACTGAGAAATCAATACTGTTGTTGCAATCCCAAGCGATAGTGGCATCATGTAGCACATGGACGTGACGTTTGCCACGATTTGGTGAGCAGAAATCGTTTCTGCCCCCAAACGCGAAACAAGAATTGCCATACCAGTGAAGCTTGAGACTTCAAAGAAGGTGGAAAGCCCAATAGGGATCCCAATGTGGAGCTGCTCTTTAATCAGAGCCCAATTTGGGAGGCTTAGTTTGGGTGCTCGGAATTTGTCGTAGAAAGAATCAGTCCGCCAAATGATGTAAAAGAGCACAAAGCTCAAAACATTCATGAGTGCAAAGGAGAGCCCAGCACCAGCCCCACCCATTGCGGGGAAACCTAACCAACCGTACATGAAAACGCCATTTACTGGTGCTTTTAACACCAAGGTAGCAAGAGAAATCCACATGGTGATGTTAGGTCTGGAGAGGGCTGCATTGAGCGACACAAAAGTGCGTGCAAAAAGGGCAAAAGGTTGACTCAAGGCGGTAAAGAATAAGTAGCCTGCGGCCATCTCTGCAACCGTCTCTGTGGGCTTACCTAAACCCAACCAGAGGTCTGTCCACAGTAGTAGGGGTACACCAATGCAGGCGAGGAAAATTCCTAGCCAAATATTTTGTTGCAGGGCTTCGCCGATCTTGGGGTATTCGCGAGCACCGAAATGGTGTCCGCAGATGGGGGAGAGGCTCTGTAAAATGCCAATAATGGCCATATTGACGCAGATGGTTGCGGCAAGTCCTAAGGCAATCGCGGCCAAGTGCTCCGTTCCTAGACGGCCAGCCATGATCGTATCAATGGTTCCAGACCCAATGATCGAAATATTGGCGATAAAGATAGGGCCTCCCAGCTTAAACAACGCCTTGAACGACGTATCTGGTGGCGGTAAGTGCTGCTGAGTCATAAAAGTCAAGAGCCGTTATTTTCTCGTAAAGATTGGTTTGCGTGCTAGCGCATTCGTGTCGACAACGTAGAACACTTCGCTAGAACGTGCACGTCCTGCGGAAGGAGCATAGTCAGGCAACTCAACATGCGAAGAAGAGGATTGGCGAACAATCGCAAGCGGGCAGCCTGTTTCATGCGTAAGTGTATTGAGCGGTTCAGCACCATAGTGCTGCAGAACAGCCATCATTTCTGGACGGGTGTTAATCGCTTGAACACATTGACCACGTTGCCACCCCGATTGAAGCAGTAGCCGATCTAGAGTTTGGGCAATCGGAACCAAAGAACGAAATTCGGTCGTTGGAGCATGGAATAATCCAAAGCCTACCACGAGCGCCATCGTAATACCTGTAGCATTAATCCAGGGACCACGCCAAATGATGACTGGACGGTGTGTTAAGCGCCAGATGACAAGAGCAATCCACCCAAACGTTGCGAGCACAGCACAGAAGAACCCGAGATCGAGTTCAGGGCGTACCGTTGGTGCCAGATTGATAATGGACTGATGCATTTTAGGTGGGAAGCCAGTCAACCAAGCACACCAATAAAGCCAAATGGTTAGACCGCCTAAACTAAAGATTGTCAGGCCAAACCAATCGAGAATGTTTTCCCAGCCGTTTTTAATGGTTAGAAGACTGAAAGCCGCAAGTACGGTGAGTGCAGGAATACAGGCTAAGAACACACTGTCGGTTGATTGCTTAGAGGAGAAAATCACCCCTAAGAGTGTTACTGCGACAACAACCAATGGCAAAAAAAGGAAAGGCTGCCCTAAACGACGTCCCCAGCGGAATAGCCCTGTTAAGACAAGTGGCCAGAGCGGCAATAAGAACCAAAGAGAGTGCTTTGCAAACCAGAGGTAAGTCGATAGTCCTGCTGGACCAAAATAGTCTGTCTGGGTGAGTACCCACTGTGTAAACCAACGGTTTGCGAGCTCAGAGTCGATACACCAAGAAAGAGCAGGCCAAATCAAAAAGAGTAGCCCAGTGGAGAGCAGCAGGGCAACTAAGCAGAGGTCACGCTTTCTCGGCGATTGAGAGAGCGTTGCAATCACTATTAAAGATTGTGCGAGTAGCCAAACACCAGCAAATAGCGTGGAAGCGAGGATAGAGGCGGTGACAGAAATACCTGCCAAAATACTCCCTATCAACGGGCGTTTCACGGCGATTGTGAGACTAAAGAGGTTAAGTGCTGTGATGGCTAGTAAGGCAGTATCAGGTACAGCTTCGTGCTGACGCGTCAAAATGCCGAAGGTAGCTAAGAATAGAAGAACAGCCGAGTCGGCAATTGCACGAGCAAAATCTTTCGGTCTTGCTTCGCCACCAAAGGCAAAGGCAATAGGCTGTGCCTCTGGGCGAACGGCAAGGCGGTAGGCGCTTTCCCAAATCGCGAAGGTCGAGAGAGTAAACCAGAAAACTGATGCAAGGCGCAAACACAAAATATTAGAGAGAAGACCTAAACCCTGTTCACCAACCGTGAGCATAAACGTAGCAGAGAGCCATGTCGTAAGAGGGCCAGCTTCCGTCAACATTTCTCCAAACCCCATCGGCATCAACCAAGCGGAAAGTGGTTGTTGGGCGAGAAGCCAGGCAGCGCCAAAGCTATCAATGTCTCGAGGAGTCCAGAGATCATCGGCGAAAAAGCCAATGAACGCAAAGCACACCAAGACGAGCCAGAGACCCGCGCGTGGAAGTTTAAGCGCTGCTTCTTGCGAGAGTTTGATGGGGGTAGAGCGTTGAGATAGCACTTTGAGTAGAGCCTCGAAAAAGACGATCTATAAAACAAGAAAAAGGACAGTCCGACGGGGTCGGAAACTGTCCTTCAGCCGATGATATGGGAAGAACAAAATTAACTTCCCATCAGTCGGAAATATGCAACCAGTATTACTTGGCCTTGGCAGCTTCGGCAGCAGCGTCGAGAGCCTGCTTCTTAGCAGCAAACTTGGCGCGGAATTTTTCAACGCGACCAGCTTCAACGATACGGGTCTGAGCGCCGGTGTAGAAGGGGTGGCTTTCAGAGGAGGTATCCAACTTGTAGAGCGGGTAAGTCACACCGTCGATTTCAACCGTTTCTTTCGTCTGAACAGCAGAACGGATGATGAAGGTCTTGTTGATGGACAAGTCGACGAAAGCGACTTCGCGGTATTCCGGGTGAATGTCTTTTTTCATTTTAAAAAAATTCCTAGTTATGATGTCGGTCGCCCTGGCGGCCTTGCGAGTTTGCCCGAATTTTCGGGTCTGACAACAGGCATGCCATCCCACGTGCCAACTGGGAAAGGAAGGATTATCCCAGATAGCTCAACAACTTGCAAGTGTAGACTTAAGAAATTTGGTCTAGATGATCTACGAAATTTTTCCCTCTCGTGATAACCCTTAAGCGAATCGACATGTAGCCTTGCTAAAATCAAAGATATTTTTTGAGTAGAAGGCTCAAATTTCTTTTTGCCCCCTCTTATTCTTCCAAGAGAGTTTTTTATGACGTCTTTAGAACGTTGTGTCATTGCGACACGAGAAAGTCCCCTTGCCATGTGGCAGGCCCTTCATATTCAGCGTGTTTTACGTGAACGCTATCCTGGTATGCAAGTTGATTTACTCGGGATGACCACCCGCGGCGACCAGATTTTGGATAAGACTTTGTCCAAAGTTGGCGGAAAGGGACTCTTTGTGAAAGAACTCGAAGCAGCCATGCAACAAGGTGAAGCAGATTTGGCAGTGCACTCCTTAAAAGATGTTCCGATGGAATTGCCCGAAGGGTTTGAACTGGTCGCTGTGAGCGAACGAGAAGATCCGCGCGATGCATTCGTTTCCCCGAAGTACAACTCTCTTGACGAGATGCCAGCTGGTGCTGTTGTCGGGACAGCTAGTTTGCGTCGCGAATTGATGCTTCGTATGAACTACCCGCACTTAGACGTGCGTCCTATTCGTGGCAATGTGGGTACTCGTTTACGTAAGCTTGACGCTGGCGAATTCGATGCCCTTGTGATGGCTACTGCTGGCCTAAAACGTTTGGAATTGGGTGAGAGAATCCGCATGATTATTCCTGATACGGTGAGTTTACCGTCTCCTGGACAAGGCGCCTTAGGGATTGAAATTTTGTCTGGTAATGAAGCCCTGAAAGAAACTCTTCATTTCATCAATGATGACGACACGCGTGTTTGTTGCTTGGCGGAACGTGCGGTGTCTCGTGCTTTAGGTGGCTCGTGTCAGGTGCCGCTCGCGGCTTATGCGATTATTGAGAATGGCGAAATATGGATGCGAGCTTTAGTGGGTAACCACCACACAGGCGAAGCGATTCGCGCTGAAGTCCGTGGTTCGAAGTCTCAAGCTCTTCAACTTGCAGAGGAAGTGGTTCAGAGCTTGAAGGCACAAGGTGCAGATGCTATTCTCAAAGCAGTTTTAGGTTAATTAGTGCTCACTTAACTGGTGAAGAGCGAATAGAACTTTTCTGGGAAAGGAGAGGCAACTCTCCTTTTCTTGTACTACAGGATGTCTAGAGCTATGGCTACTTCTAACATACCGATTATTTTGACGCGTCCTGGCGAAGCGAATAATTTGCTCGCTGACATGATCGAAACGAAGCAACTTTCGCATACGGAAGTTTGGCGTTGGCCCTCTTTCACTATTGAGTTGCCAAGCGAAGAAGAGCAGGCTTTGTTGGCCGAACGGCTCAAAAATCTCGATGACGTGGAAATGGTAGTTTTGCCAAGCCCCGCCGCCGTTACGGCAGTGTCGCATTGGATTGATCATTGGCCGGCGCATGTGACTCTTGCCACTGTTGGCGAAGGAACAGCGCGATTAATTAGAACAACTTTTGCTGAATCCGTGTCGGTGTTGGCCCCAGAAGGCGACGCAGAGCATTCCGGAAGTGAAGCACTTTGGGAACTAGTAAAGCGCCGGGGGGCTCCTTCTCGCGTGCTCTTTCTGCGCGGCCAAACGGGGCGTGAGTGGTTACCCACCCAGTTTAGAAGCATTGGCTCAGACGTGGTCACTATGTGCGCTTATGTGCGAGTGCCGCTCAATTTACAAAATCGCCAAAAGAAGATGCTCACTGCAGCTATTGCTGGGAACCCCCCGATTCTCTATATCACGAGTACGGATGCGGTCGATGCGATGGTACTAGCTTTCCATTCTGTCGACGGTGCACTAGAGTGGGCGACTCGTGGTGATGTGATCACGCTACACCCACGAATTGTGCGTCGTTTGAATGAGGCTGGTTTCCGAAACATCTCTGTGACTTCAACAGATGCAGAAACCGTCTTAGCTAATATTGAGTCCTTTATTGAGGCTCGCCAACAAGATAAATAAACCTAGCCAAGCTGTGAGGAAACAAAACTTGATGTATCAAGGTGTTCCTCGTGGCTTTTCTTTTATCGAATCTTCTTAAACTGTATGTGTTGCGTTTCGTACCGACGCACATTTCGTTTTTGTTTTTACGCTGGGATCAGCTATGTCAGGCGTTACTCTTACTCTTCTTCAACCTAATTCCACTACAGGCAAACTCGCTGAGAATTTTCAGGGTATCCAAGCTATATTGGACGCATTGCCCAAAGTAGCAGGCTCCCAGTTGGTAGTGATTCCAGCTAAGTCACTAGAAGGGGTAAGTGGCAAAAAAGTGCTTTTCTGGCCAGTAGCTCGTGAGAATTACAGCACAATGATCGAAAAAGTAGTTGAGTTTGCGCAGGGCGATACCGCTTTAGTCATGAGCGTGATTGATCTTTCTGGACAAGAAAAAACGCTTTTTGCGCATCATGGTGAATACGCGCTACTGCCACGAGAAACGAGTCTGGAGTGGGGCGGGATCGAATTCGATATTCATAAGAAAGCTGCAGGCCGTGCGCTTCTCGATATCCATCGCGTCTCGTTAGCAGGAAACCGTGTAGAAAAACTTGGGACTCATGTGCCTACTTTTTTTGTCTCAATAGCTGGTGGTGATGCAACCTACATTGCCGCTGGGGATTCTGGCTATTACTTCAAAGAAGAAGTGGTTCCTTTACCACATTGGCAAAGTGGCACAATTCGCTTTAAGGTGCAGATCAATGAGCAAAAGCAGTTTACTGTCAAACGAGTTTATCAAACAACGGCCCAATTCCCCGTCTGCAGTTTGAACGATACCTATGAAGCACTTCGCGCGGGGCTTCGTGATTACGTTACGAAAAATCGCATCAAGGGTGTGGTTTTAGGGCTCTCTGGCGGCGTTGATAGCGCGCTTGTGGCAACACTAGCAGTCGATGCGCTAGGCGCAGATAAAGTGAAGGGTATTTTACTTCCTTCTCGCTTCACTTCGGAGCAGAGCCTTCGATGTGCAGAAGAATTGGTAGATCACTTAGAGATTGAGACTGAGACGATATCAATTGAACCGATCTTTAATGCTTCGTTGAAGACGTTAGCCCCTATTTTTGGGAAGGCGGCGTGGGACGTCACCGAAGAGAACCTTCAGGCACGTGCTCGTGCGCTCATCTTAATGGGTGTGGCAAATAAAGAAGGGCGACTCCTTTTGTGTACAAGTAACAAAGCGGAAGCCTCAATGGGCTATGGGACGCTCTATGGGGACATCACAGGAGGCTACGCGCCCCTGATTGACCTCTGGAAGCGTGAAATTTACGAACTTTGCCGTTCACGCAATGCTAGAGCAGGGTGCGATTGGATTCCGTCGGAAATTTTGGAACGTGCCCCCTCAGCAGAATTGCGAGAAGGACAACTCGATAGCGACAGTTTGCCACCCTATGACGAGATTGAGATCGTAGTCGATACCCTTTTGAAGGGAGGCGCCGCTGAAGAACTCAAAGAGCGCTATGGCGAAGCTAAAGTCAACGACATTGTTCATCGTTTTTTTGCAAATGCCTATAAGCGTGCGCAGGGGATTCCTGGCCCCACCGTCTCCAAGACACCACTGGCGACAACACGAGAGTGGGGTATGGGCGGGGATTGGCTGATTTAAAAAGTCAAAAAAAGAGGAGGGAAAATTCCCTCCTCAATTTTCTTAGCGCTTCATCAAGTCGAAGAACTCATTATTGTTTTTCGTACTCTTAATCTTGCTCAACAAGAACTCCATCGCTTCAATTTCATCCATGTCGTAGAGGAACTTGCGCAAAGCCCAAACGCGCTGGAGCGTGTCGGGTTTCAAGAGCAATTCTTCACGGCGAGTACCAGAGCGATTCAAGTTAATGGCAGGGTAAACACGTTTTTCAGCTAAACGACGTTCAAGGTGAATTTCGTTGTTACCAGTACCCTTGAATTCTTCGTAGATCACGTCATCCATGCGAGAGCCAGTGTCGACCAAGGCCGTACCGATAATCGTGAGCGAGCCACCTTCTTCAAGGTTACGAGCGGCGCCGAAAATGCGTTTTGGGCGCTGCAAGGCATTAGCGTCCACACCGCCTGTTAAGACCTTACCAGAGGAGGGAATCACGGTATTATAAGCGCGGGCCAAACGCGTAATGGAGTCAAGTAAAATCACGACGTCGCGCTTGCTTTCTGCTAAGCGCTTTGCCTTTTCAATCACCATTTCAGCAACCTGTACGTGACGAGCTGCAGGTTCGTCAAAGGTTGAGGCAACCACCTCACCCTTCACAGAGCGCTGCATTTCAGTCACTTCTTCAGGGCGTTCGTCAATCAAAAGCACAAAGAGCGTGCAATCTGGGTGGTTGGTAGTGATAGCGTGAGCGATGTGTTGCATTAAGACGGTTTTACCTGATTTCGGAGGAGCGACTAAAAGAGCACGCTGACCTTTACCGATAGGAGCGATGATGTCGATGATTCGTCCAGTGACATTTTCATCACCACGCATGTCGCGTTCCAAAGTAAGAGGTTCATCAGGGAAAAGAGGCGTCAAGTTTTCAAAGAGCATGCGGTGCTTGACGCTATCGGGAGGCAGACCGTTAACCGAGTCTACGCGGACAAGAGCGAAATAGCGCTCTCCATCCTTTGGCGTACGCACTTCCCCTTCAATGGAGTCGCCAGTGTGTAAGTTAAAGCGGCGAATTTGAGAGGGAGAGATGTAAATGTCATCAGTGCTAGCGAGATACGAAGTATCTGGGCTACGCAAAAAGCCGAAACCATCGGGCAACACTTCTAAAGTGCCATCGCCGAAAATCTGTTCTCCGCCTTTGGCTTTTTTCTTGAGAATGGCAAACATCAGCTCTTGCTTACGCATGCGCTGAGCGTTATCAATCTCTAAAGCGTAAGCCATGTCAAGCAACTGAGAGATATGTAGGGATTTGAGGTCTGAGAGATGCATAGGATGCTAAAAAAAGAGAATAACGAAAGACGACGAAAAATAAGTTCTTCGATCTCTCTTGCGTGGTGTAGTGAAAGGAGTGAAGGCCTCGGTTTGAGACAGGTCTTGAGAAACTCTAGAAAGTTCTCAAGACCATTACACTCGCAATAGATTAGAGGGCGTCAGAGATGAACTTATCCAAGGTGCTCTGATTGCAAGCGCCGGTGTGGCGTGCAACCACTTCCCCGTTCTTGTAGATCACGAGAGTTGGGATGCTCTGGATGCCAAGTTCCGAGACAACGCCAGTCGATTGGTCGCAGTTGTATTTAACAATCTTCAAGCGGCCATCAAACGTCTCAGCAGACTCGTCAAGGAGAGGAGCCATCATACGACAAGGACCGCACCAGGGAGCCCAGAAGTCAACGAGAACGGGCAAGTCAGACTTAAGGACAAGTTCTTCAAAATTGTTATCGATAACGTGAAAAATTCCACTCATGAGAAACTCCAGAGAAACAGTTAGTGAGCACTAGCCAAGAGCCCTCTCATTGCTTCCAAAAAAGTTGAGAGAGCTCTAACTAGATGCGCTGTAATTAGATTGATTTGTGAAGGTCGACAGACCCACAAGAAGATAAAATCCAAACGGAAATTGCTGCAGTGAGAGCACAGCAGATAGCTGAACGAAATGGTTCGGAAACTCCTCTTTTATTGAAAGAGGTGTTCAGCTGAGATGGAGGTAATAGTACCACTGTTTAACGTAAAAATGAGAGCGGAATGAAACAATTTGTTGAGAGTACAACGTCAAAACTGTGGCTGAAAGTCGCCGCAATGCTCTTTTCATAAAAGGTACAGCCCCAAAAAGAGTGCAATCTCGAAGTTCTTTTGGTGCTCTAAAAAATCCTCAAAAGCAAGCAGTGAAAAGCGTTGAAGAGGGAATCCCTAACGAAAAAGCGATTGTTTCCTACTAAGAATATTAATTTCCATAATGTAGAAAGATGTGCATTGCATCCCGTAAATGAGAGATTGCGCAAGAGATGCTTTTGCAAAAATGAATTCTTTCCTTTATGATACTGATCTTGGCGGGTCCCCTCGCATGCTGTCCTCAGGAACCTGGTCAGGTCGGGAACGAAGCAGCCATACTGGTGTACAGTAGTGCCGAGGATAAGGCTCGCCGTTTTCGCGAAAAGCGTTTACGCTTTTCCATAGTCCTGACCAGTCTATGCGGTGGTAATTACCATGAACCAGTCACTCTTCCTGTTGTTCCTAGTGACAGCCTCTACTACTGTGGCCACGCCAGGCCCCGGGGTATTGATGACGCTGATGAAGTCGGTTCGCTATGGCTTTACTGGTGCAAAGTGGACTATCCTTGGTACCGCAACAGGCACCATCATCATGGGAGTGCTTTCCGCCACGAGTATCGGCATTCTCCTTTCACAAAGTCCTTCTGCTTATAACGCTTTGCGTATTCTTGGTGCAGCCTATATGGTCTGGCTAGGAATTAAAAATTTCCGTGTGAAAGTCGTCGATTTAGATACGGTGATTAAAAGCCGGGAAGAGGAGCATCGCCCTTTAGTATCAAACAATCCGAACGCCATTCACCCGTTCCCCTTTTTCATGGAAGGCATTACGCTGCAGATGACGAACCCTCTGCTCATAATGTTCTTCCTCTCACTCTTTCCCCAGTTTATTGATATGAAGCTTGCCTACCTGCCGCAGTTTATTGGCTTTACGAGCACGTACTTTTTGCTAGTGATCGTGATTCATACGGGCTACAGCTTGGTGACGTCTCACTACCGTGTGCTTTTAAAGAGTCAGGCAATGACGCAGTGGATCTATCGAATTGGCGGAACCCTATTTATTTTGTTGGCCATTTTTGTCTTGCAATCGGTCGTGAGAGAGCTTTGGATTTAGTACATACTATTTTTTATTCCTTGTTGGAAAAGGCATAGAGGAAGAGTTGAGCAAAACTTAGGCTCGAAAAAGAAGCGCTCTCGTCTACACTTTTCCGTGGTAATTAAAAAAGAAAAATCGTTCTTCTACCGATTGAGCCTTAGCGCGGTCTCCTCAATCCGCTAAAATAAGAGAACTTGTTGTTCACGCTAATGCTTTTCTGTGAACAGTCACCCATAAACGTAGGAATTTCGCATGAGTAGCAACTATCAAGTGCTAGCCCGTAAATGGCGACCGCATAATTTTGAGACCTTAGTGGGTCAAGATCATGTGGTAACAGCACTCACTCGTGCCTTGTCAGAGAAGCGCTTACACCATGCTTATCTCTTTACAGGGACACGTGGTGTCGGTAAAACCACGATTTCGCGTATTTTTGCGAAAGCACTCAATTGTCAAGGCGACGATGGTAACGGTGATATCACAGCACATCCTTGTGGCGTTTGTCCGGCGTGTCGTGCGATTGATGAAGGTCGTTATCCCGATTACATTGAAATGGACGCGGCCTCGAACCGTTCCGTAGAAGATATTACTGCGTTGCTAGACAAGGCAATGTACGCACCTACCCAAGGTCGCTTCAAAATCTACATGATCGACGAAGTGCATATGCTATCTGCAACGGCATTTAATGCCATGTTGAAGACTTTGGAAGAGCCGCCAGAATATATCAAGTTTATTTTGGCAACGACAGATCCGCAGAAAGTGCCTATCACGGTTTTGTCTCGTTGCTTACAGTTTAATTTGCGCAATATGACGCCTTCTGGGATAGTCTCTCATATGGAAAACATTCTTGCGCAAGAAAAAATTAAGTATGAAGAACCTGCTTTGCGACTACTTGCTAATGGGGCTCGTGGCTCCATGCGTGATGGCTTGTCCTTGTTAGACCAAGCGATTGCGTTTTGTGGAAGCAAAATCGAGACGACACCCGTGCGCCAAATGTTGGGTATGAGTAGCGAGGAAAGTCTAACAGGGATCTTGGATGCCTTGATTGCAGGGGATGGTCCTGCGATGATTCAAATTGCAGACAATATGTCTTTGCAGGGTATCTCTTTTGCGCAAGCTCTTCGCGATTTAGCAGGTTTACTCCACAATGTGGCGCTCTTACAAAGAATTCCAGGCGTTTCGCTCGAAGAAGAGGTTAATGCTGAAGTACTCAAACGCTTGACGCAAGCATTTGGCCCTGAAGAATTGCAGCTCTACTACCAGATCGCCATCCATGGTCGTAACGAGTTGAGTTTGGCTCCAGACGAATATGCGGGCTTTACCATGACATTGTTGCGCATGCTCGCCTTTAAGCCGACCGGCGTAAGAGGCGTTAATCAGGTACTTGCTCGAGATGCAGAAAAGGTGAAGACTGCGCAGGAGGGTGCAGCAGTTGTGCAACCCGTTATCTCTCCAACCGCGACTGAGGTTGAACCTAAAAAGGAGGTTGTTTCTCCTAAGGTAGCACCTGCAGTGAAGAGGGTAGAATCTGAACGAGTGGCACCTGAGCTAGCCAAAGCAGGACCGATACCTCAACCACCAAAGGCATCAGAGCCTCAATCCATTGAGGATCCTGACGATGAACCAGCCCCCTGGGGAGAATGAGCCGCCAGTTGAGCAAGTCCCGGAATCTTACGACTTCGATTATGGTGCAATCATCACCGAAGCCAAAGATTCGCTGAACTGGCGGGAAATGGTTGATGGGGCAAAATTAGAGGGGCCTTTGAAAAATTTGGCCTATCACGCACAGGTGCTGAGCCTTGGAAAAACGCAGGCTGTTTTGCGCGTGAGTGTGGCAGCGTTTGCAACGGAAGCCAATCGTGAGTACTTAGAGCGCCAATTTACTAAGTATCTTGGGCATCAATTTTTCGTGCGTTTTGAAGTGGGTGAACTGACAGATAAAACGGTGGGAGAAGAAGTCTCCGAAGAACGTATTAAAGCGCAACAGGATCGCATAAAACGTTTCAAGACAGATCCCCTGGTGTACCGATTTATGACAGAATTAGGGGCTGTGCTCGAAGAGAGTACGGTTAAAGAACAACACTAACCTTCATGGTGAATAAAGGAACACAGTATGCGTGGTTTTTCAGCTGGAATGGGCGGTTTGATGGCTCAGGCTCAAAAGATGCAAGCGAAGTTGGGCGAAGTGCAGGAAAAAATCGCTCACATGGAATTTGAGGGTGAAGCTGCCAGTGGCGCAGTTAAAGTGACCATCAGTGGTCAGAACGAATGTCGCCACGTTCATATTGATCCCTCTGCAATCGATCCAGAAGATCCAGAAACCTTGGAAGACTTGGTGATGATTGCTTTTAACAACGCCCTGCAGAACTGCAAAGACACGAACGAAAAGATGGTTCGCGAAGCTGTGCCCCTTCCCCCGGGCATGAAGTTGCCGTTCTAATCGGAAAAAATCTCTTAGCTGTGTCTAGTCGCTCAGCAAGAGAGCATTTTGTATAGCGTGCAACAAGAACGCTTTTGAGCAAATACGATGACGATTCAAATTGCGCCAGCTTTGGCAGCACTGATTCACGAGCTTGAACAGTTGCCTGGACTAGGTCCTCTCTCTGCCCAGAGGGTAGCCTATTGGTTACTCAAAGATTCAGAGAGCAGAATTACTCCCCTAGAGGCGGCCCTTGCTGATGCTAGACAAAATATCGGACGTTGTCCACATTGCAACTCCTTCACGATAAAAGGGCAGTTATGCGCCATTTGTCGGGATGAGCAACGCGATCATTCCATCATGTGTGTGGTGGAAAGTGCGGCTGACCAGCAAGCACTAGAGTCATCGTTTTCTTGGGGCGGACTTTATTTTGTTCTCACAGGACATCTCAATCCCATCGAGGGACAAGGGGCTACGGAAATCGGTTTACCGATGTTGTTAGAGCGAGTAGAGAAGGGGCTTAAAGAGAACCAACTTCGTGAGGTAGTGATCGCGACGAGCTATACCCCAGAAGGGGATGCCACTGCATACTACATCATCGATTTACTTCAAAAACGCTTTCCAGAGCTTCGCGTGACGAGACTCGCACGTGGCCTTCCCACGGGTATTGAGATTAAATATACTGACTTGAACACGATTGCTAACGCAGTCTATGCGCGGAAGGATGTTTCCGATTAAGTCATACAAAGAGTAACAAGAGGCAAGAAGATGACAGTCAATGTGGTTCAAAATGCATTAACCGAGGCTCGTTGGGCTTTGGATGCTCTTTTGGCAAATAAAACCACTCTGGAGGCCGTGGTTGATGCGGCCAATTTGATGGCTGATGCGATTGAGACTAAGGGTAAGATTATGAGCTGTGGCAATGGTGGCAGCCTTTGTGACGCCATGCATTTCGCAGAAGAGATGACAGGGCGATTCCGCTCCGATCGTCGCGCTTACCCAGCAGTAGCTATAGCAGATGCTTCCCACATTGCTTGTGTGGGTAACGACTATGGCTATGACTACGTCTTCTCTCGTTATGTTGAAGCGCATGGTCAAGAAGGCGATGTACTGCTCGCCATTACGACTTCGGGGACGAGCTCAAACGTGATCAAGGCAGCAGAAGCCGCGAAGGCGCGTGGGGTGAAAGTTGTCGCCATGACGGGCCGAGTTGATAGCCCGATCACAAAGCTTGCAGATGTCAGTATTGTGACGCCCGCTGGCAAGTGGGCAGATCGAGTGCAAGAATTGCACATTAAGTGCATCCATATCATGATAGAGCTTGTGGAGCGCCGTCTTGACCCACAAAATTACGCAGTGGAATGATTGATTTTCCTCCTTGAAAATGACGAAGAGGTACGATTGTTTCGTTGAAAAAACACAGCCTTAGAGTAAGTGTTATACAATGACGGACTGTTTTTAGGGGGCATGAGACATTTCCAAACGCCCGTATTCTTACTCTCTTACCCCCCCCCCAAAAAAAAAGAAGGCTTTTGGAAAGAGAATTGTATTAATCCGTAACGTCTGGAATGTAGTGTTCTTCTGGGCGTTTCCTTATTGGTTGATAAAGAGAAAAAATTTAAGATGAATACTCGTATTCCTATTACCGCTCGTGGCGCTGAAAAGTTGAAGGCTGAATTAGACTACCTCAAGAAGACGGCTCGTCCTGCGGTGGTCGCAGCGATTGCAGAAGCGCGTGAAAAGGGAGACTTATCGGAAAACGCCGAATACGATGCAGCGCGTGAAGAACAAGGTCATATCGAAGGTCGTATCGCTGAACTGGAAGGTAAAATCCCTGCTTTGCAGATTATTGATCCGACGACTTTAGAGACCGGTGAACGTATTGTGTTTGGTGCTACGGTCACTTTGTACGATGAGGATGACGATAATACGGTGACGTATCAGATCGTGGGCGACGACGAAGCAGATATCAAAGAAAATCGAATTTCAGTTTCCTCGCCGATTGCACGCGCCTTGATTGGGAAAAATGAGGGTGACATGGTGCAGTTCCGCGCGCCTAAAGGTCTGGTGAGCTTCGAAATTGAAGAGGTGCAGTACATCTAAGACGGCTCTCTTTTAGGAGAGATATCAAAAAGCCGATATCCTTTGCAAGGATAATCGGCTTTTGAAGTCTTAACGAGTGAGTCGAAGTTTAGGCCATTGCGGCTTTTTTCGTCACACGACTATGCTTTGGGCGAGCCCGGCGAGGGGCAGTTTCAACACGTTTTTTCTTTTCGCCAGGCTTCTTGGATGCCACTTTTTTCTGTGTAGCACTTGCCTTTTTCGGCATACGCTTAACTACGGGCTTGGCAGTTAGTTTTTGACCAGCAATGCTTATTTTGCCCATGGTAAGCTCGGCTAAACGGGCAACATCTTCCTCATCGGAAACTTTTTCGGTATCTGCAGGACGCCAGAGAATCAACAATTTGCCAATCATTTGAACACGAGCGGCCCCCAGTTTTCCTGCCACTTCGGCGAAAATCTGTTCGCGTTCTTCGCGATCATCTGTCGGAACTCGAACTTTGATGAGTTCATGAACGTTGAGTTCGCGATCGATTTCACGCAAAACGGCTTCGGTTAAGCCACTAGCCCCTAAGAGGACTACGGGATCGAGATGATGCGCCTTCGAACGAAGGGCAAGCCGCGTATCGCGGTTAAGAATAATTTCTTTCATAATATTTATTTTGTGTCAGTAGGGGATTTTTCAAAAATCCGAAAACTATGCCAATAGTAACTAAAAAATTACGCTCTAATCGAGCCTGGATCGAACGTCACATTAATGATCCGTTCGTGAAGCGCTCCAGATCCGAGGGTTATCGCGCACGTTCCGTTTATAAGTTGGCGGAACTTGACGATCGCGAAAAGTTATTGCGTCCTGGACTCACTGTGGTGGATTTGGGTGCGGCACCAGGAAGTTGGACGCAGATTGTTCGTGAACGTCTCACCAACAAAGAAGGACGTCTCCAAGGTCGCATCATTGCCATGGATATCTTGCCAATGGATCCTATCGATGGGGTGAATTTCTTGCAAGGAGATTTTCGCGAGCAAGAAGTCGCTGACAAGTTATCAGAAATTTTAGATGGTGACAAGGTCGATGTGGTTTTAAGTGACATGGCTCCAAATTTATCGGGTATTCCAGCAGCTGATGCTGCTCGTGCATTGCTGTTAAATGAACTGGCGTTGGAGTTTTGCCTTGAACATCTCAAAAAAACAGGTGTTTTTGTGACGAAGGCTTTCCAAGGTTCGGGCTTCTCGCAATACGTGGAAGCTTTGAAAAAGACATTTAAGAAGGTTGATATTCGTAAGCCCGCGGCTTCCCGTGATACCTCTGCTGAAGTCTACTTGGTGGCTCGTGGCTTGAAATAAGGCTATTGTTGCGATGAAAGGAAACTTTTTTAAAATCTTTTCCTGATGTTAATCGCCCCAAAGTACGCTACGAAGTTAAGCCTTTTCGGTAGAATGTATAGCACTTAATGCTCGAAGCGTTGGATAGTCCACTCTTTTTGAGCACGTTTCAATAGAAAAGACAGGCTCGCTCCGCACCAAAATAGATGCGTTGAAGCAGCAACTGGAGAATTAGATTGAATCAAAAAACAATCGCACGAGTGATCTTATGGGGTATCTTTGCCGTCGCGCTCTTTACCTTGTTTCGCCAGTTCGATGGGACTGAAAAAGCACAAGACACCGTCAGCTACACGCAATTTATGCAGGATGCTAAAGACGGTAAAGTGCGCAAGGTGGAGGTACAAGGGCATCGCTTGACGATTACGCCACAGTCTGGCGCCGCTTATAGCATCACCAGCCCCGGAGATATTTGGATGGTGGATGAGCTGCGAAAGAACGGGGTACCGGTTTATGGTAAGGCTGAAGAAGAACCCTCCCTCTTAGTTTCCATCTTTATTTCCTGGTTCCCGATGCTACTCTTGATTGGTGTGTGGGTGTTCTTCCTTCGCAATATGCAGTCTGGTGGTGGCGGTGGTGCTTTCTCTTTTGGGAAGTCCAAAGCCAGAATGCTTGATGAAGAATCGAACAAGGTGCGCTTCAAAGACGTGGCTGGTTGCGATGAAGCGAAGGCGGAAGTTCAAGAAATTGTGGACTTCTTGCGAGATCCTAATCGTTTCCAGCGTTTAGGTGGACGTATTCCTCGTGGTGTGCTCTTGGTGGGCTCGCCTGGTACGGGTAAAACGCTTTTGGCTAAGGCCATTGCAGGCGAAGCGAGTGTGCCATTCTTTACCATTTCGGGTTCCGACTTTGTGGAAATGTTCGTTGGTGTGGGGGCTGCTCGTGTACGTGACATGTTTGAAAACGCCAAGAAAAATGCTCCTTGCATTATTTTCGTGGACGAAATTGACGCTGTGGGTCGTCATCGTGGCGCTGGTGTCGGTGGCGGTAACGACGAACGCGAGCAGACCTTGAACCAAATGCTCGTCGAAATGGACGGTTTTGATACGGGTGCAACAGTGATCGTTATTGCCGCTACGAACCGTCCCGACGTGCTTGACCCCGCACTTTTGCGTCCTGGTCGTTTCGACCGCCAAGTGGTGGTTCCGCTCCCTGATATTCGTGGTCGCGAGCAGATTTTGAATGTTCACATGCGCAAGATTCCCGTGGGTACTGATATCGATGCTACGATTATCGCTCGTGGTACACCTGGCTTCTCTGGTGCAGATTTGGCTAACTTGGTTAACGAAGCTGCGCTCTTTGCTGCACGCCGCAACGCACGTGTGGTGGAAATGCGCGACTTTGAAAATGCTAAGGATAAGATCATGATGGGTGCGGAACGTCGTGCTATGGTCATGAACGAAGAAGAGCGCCGCAACACGGCTTACCATGAATCTGGTCACGCTATTGTGGCTCGCTTGATGCCGAAGTCCGATCCCGTGCATAAGGTGACGATTATTCCGCGTGGTCGTGCACTCGGTGTGACGATGCAATTGCCGCAGGAAGATCACTACGCCTATGATCGCCAGTATCTCTTGACGCGCTTAGCGATTCTCTTTGGTGGTCGTATTGCCGAAGAAATCTTTATGAACCAGATGACGACTGGCGCATCGAACGACTTCGAACGTGCTACGCAGATGGCTCGTGATATGGTGACGCGTTACGGTATGAGCGACAAGCTCGGCGTGATGGTGTACGCAGAAAGCGAAAGCAGTGGCTACTTGGGTATTGGTACGCAACATTCGCGCAATATCTCTGAAGAAACTCAGCGTGAAGTGGATGCTGAAGTTCGCCGTATTCTCGAAGAGCAATACAACGTGGCTCGCAAACTTATTGAAGACAATAAGGATAAGATGCACCGTATGGCGAAAGCCTTACTAGATTGGGAAACAATTGATTCCGATCAGATCGACGATATTATGGCTGGTCGTGAACCACGCCCGCCGAAGTCGGCATCGGGTACGTCGAATGCTACACAGTCTGCCGAGACTGTCGCGGCAGCACCAACTCAGACTCAGGCTCCCGCAGAAGCGTCTAGCCAGCCGGAAGTTCGCGAACCGACAGCTGAGAATACAGGTGACACCAAGATAGATGTGCCATCGCAGAGCGAAGAAAAAGATAACCAGTAACGAGGTTTCCTTAGTCTTTTGCTAAAGTTTGAAGGCTACAGAGACGTATACGTTCACTCTGTAGCCTTTTTTAATGGAAAAATGGGTTTTCAAAAATGATCAAATTAATGGGAAATGCCGCTAAAAGTTGGCACTGTGCAACAAAGACATTTTCTTTCCCCGAAGAGGGGCCTCTTGTGATGGGGGTTCTCAATGTCACCCCCGATTCTTTTTCCGATGGTGGAGCACATAATCAACTCGCTCAAGCTGTTGAATGGGCTCACCATATGAGAGAAGAAGGTGCACACATCATTGACATTGGTGGAGAATCTACGCGCCCTGGGTTTGACGAAGAGGGTGTCAGCCTTGAAGAAGAACGGCGCCGTGTTTTACCAGTTGCCGAGGCACTTGTGAAAGAAGGGTTTATCGTGAGTATCGATACTTCGAAACCCGAGATGATGCGTGAAACAGCAGCTCTTGGCGTGCATATTTTGAATGATATCCGCGGCTTTACTCTGCCCGGTGCTCTTGAAGCCGCTGCGAGCACAGACTGCGGGTTAGTCATTATGCATCGCGCGAGCACAACGGAGTACGATAATCTTATTGCGGATGTGGAACGCTTCCTCCAAATGCAATCAGAATGTTTGCTAGCGCTTGGCGTTTCTCGCGACCGTCTTTGCTGGGATCCTGGCTTTGGATTTGGTAAGACGGTTGAACAAAACTTTGAATTACTTGCGGCAACAGATCGCTTTGTGACGATGGGCTACCCTTACTTGATGGGGCTTTCTCGTAAGTCTTCCATTGGTCATGTGACGGGACACGCTCGCCCTATGGACCGCATTTACGGTAGCGCTGTGGGTGCTTTGATAGCCATTGAGCGTGGAGCTCAGATAGTGCGCGTCCACGACTGTAGTGCGACGCAAGACGCTATTCGAGTTTGGGAGGCGACCGAGCAAGCCGCAGCAAGATTAAATCAGCAAAAGTAAAGGAAAAGACAGAATGAGTAATCGACGTTACTTTGGCACTGATGGTGTACGTGGAACCGTGGGCGAAACCCCGATTACACCCGAATTTGTGATGAAGTTGGGGCAAGCGGCTGGACGTGTGTTTAGTCGTCACTATCCTGGTCGCCGTGCTAGCGTGTTAATTGGAAAAGATACGCGTATTTCTGGCTATATGCTTGAAGCTGCACTCCAAGCGGGTTTCTCTTCTGCTGGTGTTGATGTGGTCTTGTGTGGACCGATTCCGACACCTGCTGTTGCCTACCTCACACGTGCCTTACGCCTTGAAGCCGGAGTGGTAATTTCTGCTTCTCATAATCCCTATAGAGACAACGGGATCAAGTTTTTTTCCGCAGAAGGGAAGAAGTTGCCTGATGCGGTGGAATTAGAAATTGAAGCAGAGCTTGATGCGGGCTTTTCTTGCGTGACCTCTCAAGATCTTGGCAAAGCACGTCGTTTGGATGATGCTTCGGGTCGTTACATCGAATTTTGTAAGTCTACCCTGAGCTCGTGCTTAGATCTAAAGGGATTGCGCATTTTGGTCGATTGTGCGAATGGTGCTGCTTATCACGTGGCGCCTGATGTCTTCCATGAATTAGGCGCTGATGTGGTTGCTATTGGTAATAAGCCAAATGGTCTCAATATTAACGATGGAGTAGGCGCTACACATACCGAACACCTGTCTCAATGGACTCGTGAGCACGGTTGTGATGTAGGAATTAGTTTAGACGGCGATGCAGACCGCTTGATTATGGCCGACGCCAATGGTCACGTTTATAACGGTGACGAATTGCTTTACGCAATGGTGACGGATCGTTTACTTGACGAGCCTGTAGCGGGTGTGGTCGGTACGTTGATGACTAACTTTGCACTTGAAAAAGCTTTTGCTGATATGGAAATTCCGTTTATTCGTGCAAAGGTGGGAGACCGTTATGTGCTCGAACAGCTCCAAGCGCATGGTTGGCTTTTGGGCGGAGAATCTTCTGGTCACCTTTTAGTGCTCGATAAGCAGACAACTGGAGACGGCATTGTGAGTGCACTCCAGATTCTGGGCGCAATGCGCCGTCAAGGCAAGGGCTTGGCTGGACTTTTGGAAGGTATCGAAATGATGCCTCAAGTGCTCATCAATAAGCGCATTCCAGCTAATTATTCTTGGAAGGAAAACGCCACTTTCCAAGCAGCTATTGAGATGGTGCAAACCTCTCTCGAAGGGCGTGGTCGCGTTTTGATTCGCCCTTCTGGCACAGAACCTTTCCTGCGTATTATGGTCGAAACTGGAGATCGTGATGAAGCTCAGAAGTTAGCTACTCAGTTAAGTGAAGCCTTAGTTATTTAAACGTATACCCTTTTGAGAAAGGCATATGTGCTAAAGTTATTAAATAAACCTGTTTTTAGAGCGATTAGCCTCGAACAAATTCATCTTTTTTAGGAGAGAGAAATGACTCAAAATGATCAAAAAGACAAAGTAAAAGAACCCCTCGCTGTTGAGGATCAGGGGCCATTTGTCCATGTCTTGCGTTTGCATTTAACCAACGGGGAAACATTTAATCTTCAAGAAGTCACGAACACGCGCGATGTGCCTAAGAATGTGGTCGCCTTCATCAATGCATGGCGTGAAATGAAGGACGTCTGGCACAGTCCCAACGGTAGCCCGAACTTTGGTGTTCGTGTGCGCGATGTGGTACTTTACGAATATGGTGTGGCTCGTCCGCAAAAAGCGGAAGAACAGACTGAAGAAAAGGCAGCTGAGAAACCAGCTGACAAGGAATAACACTCCACAAAGAGGGCAGGCGCTGTGAGAAAAGAATTTCTTCCACGTTTGCCCTTTATTTTTTGCGCAAATTCGCGCTATCCTTATACCCCGTCAACTCAAGGGAACCGCCACAAGGGCATACAACGTTGATAGATTCTTTGTAGGTTTTGAAAATGAAGCAAATAGTCGCGATTATCAAACCATTCAAGCTCGATGAAGTCCGAGAAGCCCTCGCTGATGTGGGCGTTCATGGCCTGACGGTCACGGAAGTCAAGGGGTTCGGCCGCCAGAAAGGGCATACAGAACTCTATCGAGGTGCGGAGTACGTGGTGGATTTTCTCCCTAAGCTGAAAATAGAAGCTGTTGTCTCTGATGACGTGCTCGAGCAAGTGGTAGATGCTGTACGTGAGGCTGCCTACACGGGAAAAATCGGCGACGGGAAAATTTTCATTTTCGACGTTGAACAAGTGATTCGCATTCGCACGGGTGAGACGGGAGAAGCGGCCATTTAACCGCACCCCATCATCTGATATCTCTTCAATTAGGCCTTTTTCTTGCCTTCAAGGAGCACCAAAAGAGCTCCTTGATCACCCTTGTCGACAGGGGACTGGACAAAGGCCATCACATTGCTTTGTTGCTTGAGCCAACGAGGCACCACTTCACGAAGCTTTCCTTTACCTGCTGCGCTGTTATAGCCCACGCCATGAATGATGCGAACGCAGCGGTAGCCTCGACGTGTGCTTTCCGTTAAAAAGTCGACGACATGCACGCGAGCTTCTTCTGTCGAATAACCATGGAGATCAAGCCAAGCTTGTACTGCCCAAAATCCGCGGTAAAGTTTTTTCGCGATTTCTGGCGATTCGCTTTTTCTCCAATGTAGTAATCTATTTTCGTCAGAGAGGAAGTTATTGGGGTCCGCTTGGTCTGAGAGTTGTTTACGAGAAGTGGGTTCCTCCACTTCTACCGACTTCACAACAGGCTTTGGCTTTGGGCGCTTAGTATCGGCAAGATTTTTTTGTGCCATTTTCACAACGCCGGCTTCTTCCATCATATGGGAGAAGTAGTTAGCTTCGCGCAGTGCTTTGAGCTCCTTTTCTTTGGCTAATTTTTCTTCTTCTTCGCGTTTTTTCGCTTCTGCTTTGAGTGTTTTGCTGATGCTTTTCAGGTCACTCAAACTATTGATGACTGGCATTTTTATTTCTCAAAATTTCATTATCTAGTGAGTCTGACACGTCAGACACAGGAAGAATTTTAGACCACCTTGACCGAGGAGGTGCAGAGGGCAATAAAAAGGGCTCATAGCAGTGTGCAGTGAGCCCTTACGCATGAGGTTAATTACTTTATGCTTTCAACTGTTCGAGATATCGCTGAGCATCAAGCGCAGCCATACAACCAGTAGCTGCTGAAGTGACAGCTTGACGATAAATCTGGTCTTGAACATCGCCCGCGGCAAACACGCCAGGAATGGAAGTCGCGGTTGCAGCATGAGCCCCGAAACCAGCGGTCTTGATGTAGCCGTTGTCAAGCTCTAACTGCCCCGCGAAGATCTCCGTGTTGGGACGGTGACCAATGGCAATAAAGACGCCTTTGACATCTAAATCGTGTTCACTGCCGTCTTTTGCGGAGACAATGCGCAAACCAGTAACGGATTGACCATCTCCCAAAACTTCCTTCACCGTATGGTTGAGTTCGAGCGTGATACGGCCAGCTTTGACAGCTTCCATGAGCCGATCAACCATGATAGGTTCAGCGCGGAACGCGTCGCGACGGTGAACAAGCGTTACATGTGAGCAGATGTTAGCCAGGTAGAGCGCTTCTTCAACAGCGGCGTTACCTCCGCCAACAACAGCGACGGGCTTCTGACGATAGAAAAATCCGTCGCAGGTTGCACAACCAGATACCCCGCGACCTTTGTATTTCGTTTCGCTATCAAGACCCAAGTACATGGCAGAAGCCCCTGTGGAGATGATTAAGGCGTCTGCTGTGAGCGTTTCACCTAAGTCAGTTGTTAGAGTAAAAGGATGCCTAGAGAGGTCGACGCTCTTGACGACGTCAAACATAATTTCCGTACCAAAGCGCTTTGCGTGTTCTTCAAAGCGCGTCATTAGATCAGGTCCTTGAATGCCTTCAACCGCGGCGGGCCAATTGTCTACCTCAGTGGTTGTCATCAACTGCCCACCCTGATCCATACCAGTAATGAGCAGGGGCTGCAAGTTAGCACGAGCAGCGTAAACAGCGGCTGTATAGCCAGCAGGGCCTGATCCAAGAATGATCACTTGACGATGGGTGTTACTCATGAATTCCCTTTAATAGATAGCGTTCTCAGAGTTTACTGAAATGGAAAAAGCGGAACGCGAAGAATATTAGTTCTATCAATATAGGGGTAAAGATAGTTTTCGTCAATGGATTAAGGTAGCAAATTATTGCAGCAAAAGACCGACTCTCGGGATGAATCCCTCTTGATACACAAGAAAATGATCTTGATGACTCGCGTTTTTGAGAGTTTGAGTACAATGTTTAGACTAAACACGAACTTAATTGGTATCGCTTGTCTAACTGGCGTAGCGACCATGAAAAAATACCTACATAGAATTTATGGCGAGAGATAAAAACAACGTAAGCAGAAGAAGTACATCGGGTAGTGGAGAGCGCTCTCGGATCGCTTCTGGAGTTGGATTGCGAATTGGCAACTGGCTGATGGGGCTAGTGCGCCAAATTTGGGCTGGCAGTTGGTTGATTTCGGTTCCTGTGGCTTGCTTTTTGGCCATAGCGCTTGCAAGCTACTCCCCAACAGATGCTTCGTTTTCAGTGAGTACAGATGCACCTACGCACAATTGGGCGGGAGCCTATGGTGCTTACGCTGCCGATACTATGCTTCTTACTTTTGGACGCTCTGCCTGGTGGTTCGTGCTGGGCTTTGCGATGATTGCGTTTTTTGCGATCCGCTCGTTGGTACGCCGACAAAAAGGGGAAACAGATCCTTTACGCATCAATCCTCCAAAACTCACAGCATTCGTTGGTTTTGCAGCTCTTTTGATCGGCTCTACTTGCTTAGAAGCCCTTCGTTTGCGTCGCTTTAAGGCAGTGCTACCTGGCGAGGCTGGTGGTATTCTGGGTGACAAGCTGGCATTTGGTCTTTACCACTATGTTGGTCTTGGCCTTGCTACGGTGCTCTTTTTCACTTTGATTGTTATTGGCCTCTCGCTTCTTATGGACTTTCAGTGGCAGGATGTCGCCGAAAAAGTGGGGGAATTCTTAGATCGTTGGATCTTCCGACGCTTCCGTACGATGAAGCAGAATCGAGAAGAAGCTCGCCTCAGTAGTGAAGCTAGCAAGGAAACGAGAGAAGAGTTCCGAAAGAATGTCTTAGAAGCCGATGAAAATCCGCTCTACATCAAGACAGCTGAAAAAGCAGTTGTGCCAGAAGTCAACGCTGAAGAGAATATTCTTCCTGAAGAACAGTCTGTTGCTTCAGAGCTCATGCCAGTTGAGCCGCAGGTGACTCGATTTGAATTGGCGGGTCAGAATACACCTATTTCCAAGCCAGCGGCACCAGTGGAATCTGCTCGCTCTGTACCTACTCCTGCTAAAGTAGCACCTTCTCAGCCTGTTGCTTCCCAAAAAGAAGCTGCACATTTAAGTTTAGATTTGCTCGACAATCCACCACCGCCCAGCCAGTATCGAGACGACGATGCTATTGCTTTGGCTAGCCGCTTAATCGTTTCTAAGTTAAAGAGCTACAACATTGAAGCAGCAGTGCGAGGCGCCCATTCGGGCCCCGTGATTACCCAGTATCTTTTGGAACCAGGTCCTGGCGTGAAGGGGTCGCAGATTGAAAGCGTACAAGATGATTTGCGTCGTGCTTTGGGGGTGCAATCGGTGCGTGTGGTGCCACATGTGCCTAACACGACCTATATTGGCTTGGAGGTGCCGAATCCAACGCGTGAAACCGTGCGCCTAAAAGAAATTATTGCTAGCGACGCTTTCCGTAATAGCACTGCGCCTCTCACGCTGGCATTAGGTAAAGATATTGGTGGGGTTCCGAAGGTGATGGACTTAGCCAAGGGCCCTCACCTCTTGGTTGCTGGTACGACAGGTTCTGGTAAGTCGGTTGGGATTAATGCGATGATTTTGTCGATGCTCTATCGCAATGATCCCTCGAAGTTGCGCCTCGTGTTGATCGACCCGAAGATGTTGGAATTCGCGCTCTATAACGGGATTCCTCATTTGATCTGCCCAGTCGTCACCGAGATGTCCAGAGCCGCTATGGCTTTAAAGTGGTTGACACGTGAAATGGATCGTCGCTATGCCATTATGAGTCATTTCGCTTTACGCCATATCTCCGACTATAACGCCAAGGTCCGGAATGCGATAGCTCGTGGGGAGTCTATCCCCAATCCGATAGAGGATGCAGAAACAGCCACCCCGCTCGAGCCGTGGCCCTACATTGTCTGTGTGATTGATGAGTTGGCAGACTTGATGTTAACGAATCGTAAGGAAGTAGAAGGCGAGTTGATCCGTCTTGCACAGAAAGCTCGTGCAGCAGGAATGCACTTGATTTTGGCTACACAACGTCCGAGCCGTGAAGTGGTGACCTCCTTGCTTAAGGCAAACGTGCCTACACGTATTGCGTTCCAGGTGGCCTCGCCAATTGACTCTCGTGTGATTTTCAATGAGTCTGGTGCTGAGTCCTTGCTAGGTTGGGGTGATATGCTCTATAGCCACCCGGGAGAAGAACTAGTTCGTATTCAGGGTTGCTTCGTGAAGGATGACGAAGTCCTTCGTGTGGTTGAAGAACTGAAGAAATACGGAGAGCCCGATTACGCAGAAGAGTTGATGCCAAAGGGCCCAGAGGATAGTGACGACAGTTTGGGGGGCAGTCGTGGTGAGACGGATCCACTCTATGACAAAGCAGTGAGTATTGTGGTGAACGAGCGCCGTGCATCGGTTTCCTCTCTCCAGCGTGCGTTAGGAGTTGGTTACAATCGTGCAGCTAATATTGTTGAAGCGATGGAAAAAGCTGGCATAGTTAGTAAAGCGACTGCTACTGGCAAGCGTGAAATTTTGGTTCCGAAACGCGATTAATAGGACAAAGAAGAATGTTGAATCGACGCACTTTTATTTTGGCGTTAGGTAGTGTAGTGCTTCCTTTGCCTACGCTAGCTGAGGAAACGGCTATTGAGAAGATGCGCCATTTCATTAAAGATACGCCCTTTGCGGCAGGTAGCTTTACCCAAACGGTAACGGATAAAGCTGGTCGTGAAGCTGCGGCGGCATCCTCGGGGAAGTTCCGCTTTTTGCGCCCAGGTTGCTTTGAATGGGCTTACAGCAAACCTTATACACAAACGATCATGAGTAACGGAGAGAAGCTTTGGATTCATGATCCAGATTTGCAGCAGGTAACGGTGCGCCAAATAACAGGTGAAATCGCGAATACTCCTGCTGGCCTTCTTTTTGGATCTACAAATTGGGAAAGCACAGCGAACCTAACTCTCAAAGACGCCAACACTGTGTATGCAGAGTTCCTTCACTCTGAAGGGAGCTTTCAGAGTGCGACCATCAAATTTACGCAAGAAGGAGTACTTTCTGAACTCTTCCTAGTCGATAATTTTGGTCAAACCACCCGCGTAAGTTTCACTAAGTTTGTAAAAACTTCGCAAACAAAAGAAAGTTTCAATTTCCAGATCCCTCCAGGCACAGATGTGCTAAAAGCCTAGGCAGATAAACGACAGAATCACCCATAAAAAGCCCCAAAAGTCCTAAAAACTTTGGGGTTTTCTCGTTTCTTTACGAAAAAACTGTGAGATTTTGATCCTCTTCTAGTAGCAAATGAGCTTGCAACTGATACAATAAGCACAAAGTTGAAGAAGTTCTTGGACTTTTTCACGTAGTTAATGTTATTAGGTAGCAAGTGAGGACTTATGCGAGACTCAATGAGACGGTTGCTGATCGATCGATTGCTCACAGAGCGAAAGATTGTCACGTTTGAAGAGTTGACCACTCTTCTTAAGGCCAGCGCGCCGACGGTGAAACGTGATTTGCGCTACATGCGTGAAATATTGGGTGCTCCTATTGTGTACTCTCGCGTTTTGGGTGGTTATAGCTACGACCCAGGTTCCAAAAATAAGATGCGTGCGAATGGCAAACTTTCGCCGCTTGGAATGGGTCGGAAAACGTGGTATTCACCGCAAGAGTTGTTTGTTCTCGTTAAGATGACAAACTTGCTGTCTGAGTTGGCTAAGGATGAAACCTCAGCTATTTATCAAGATCTTGAACCCCTCAAAGCACGCGTTCTTTCTGTGATGAGTGTGGGTGGTACACTGCCTTCCCAGTTCCTGCCATACATCAAGATTGTCGATGAGTCCTCCGAAGGTCTTCATGGCGAACCAGATACGTTTGCTAGCGTGGGAGCTGCTTTGTCTTCTCACCGTCGCTTGCAAATTCTTTATGAAAACCGTGCTCGCCAAGACGGTAAGAGTTCTATTCGTGAAGTCTCTCCTTTGCGTTTAGTTCACTATCGCAACCGTTGGTATGTAGATACCTACTGCCATACGACAACGGAATTCCGCACGTTTGCTATCGAAAATATCCGTCGCGCAGAAATTTTAACGAAGCGCGCACAATCTTTCCGTCCAAAGGAAATTTCGGATAATCTCGATTCTGGCTATGGTTTGTTCCGTGGGAAGACTCCTAAAGAAGCAGTGCTCTTGTTTGACCGTGACGTAGCTATGTATATCCGACGTCAGACCTGGCATCCGAAACAGCGTATGGTGGCGCAAGGTTCTTCCTTGCGTGTGACAGTCCCATATAGTGACCCGACTGAATTGGTTGGTGAAATTATGCGTTGGGGCAACCACGTTACCGTCGTTGAACCTAAAGAATTACGTGAAACTGTCCGCGAATCCCTTCAAGCTACATTAAAACAGTACCAGTCTGAAGAATAATCTCAGAGGGATAGAGTCTGAAAGATTGGTAATTCGCAAGAAGGACTTTTTTTGTCATGACGCAAGAGCAGACAAAAAATAAGCGACATCGTTCGCGTCGATGCCGTAGTGCGTCGAAAACTCGTGAATTGCCAGACATCTTCTTTTGCGGAGATCCTCACGGAGGATTTGATCAGATCAACGAAGCGGCTCGGCTTTATCATCCAGATGCAATGGTGATTTTGGGAGACTTGCAGCCTCCTGCACCATTAGAGCAAGTGCTTGAAGAAGCGCTTTGCTACACCGACATCTGGTGGATTCCTGGCAACCATGACACGGATACTGATGCTATTTATGACAATCTCTGGCGTAGTGGCTTGAGAGACCATAACTTGCACGGCCGAAGTGTCATGATTCACGGCGTGCGCATCGCAGGTCTGGGAGGTGTGTTTCGTGGACAAGTTTGGATGCCAGATGATCCACCGAATTACTACAGCCCGTCAGCTTTGATGAGGCGAATTGGTTCGATGAATATCTGGCGTGGGGGAGTTCCTCGTCGCCATCGTTCGACGATTTTCCCTTCGGTCTACAACAACATGCTCCAACATCTGAAAGCAGATGTTCTCGTTACACACGAGGCATCAGGTTGCCATCGTAAGGGCTTTTGCGCCCTGGATAAACTCGCTCGTAGCATGGGGGTGAAGTGGATGTTCCACGGGCACCAACATGAAGATCGTTGCTACCACCCGATTAACGGGGTTCAGACCCGAGCCGTGGGTTACCGCGGTGTGGTGAATTTGAAAGGGGAAGTAGTGATCTCGGCACAGTTAGATCCGCGCGAAGCTGCTGCGTTGGAAGACGCCTTTGATTGGGAAGAACGCGAGTTGCGTGAAAAAGATAAAATCATCGTTCGCGATGAGGATGGCGCAATTCATATTGTTCCCAAGACAGATGGAGTAGTCCCAGCCATTTTGCCCAAGTGTTGCACGCTCGTTCCGGTTTCACAAGAGGCTGGAGAGTCGAAAAAAGTAGCACAAGAGACCGCTAAAAAATCTCCAAATGGACAGTACCGCCCAGCTAAAACGGAGACAAAAGCAGTTCATGCAACTAGTGCAGAGAAACCGACTCAAAACGGCAATAATCAAGGAGAGCGTCCTCATGCCCCCCCCCCCCCAAAAAAAAACAAGCGCCGTTCTCGTGGTAGAGACGCTCGTCGCCACGCTAGGCCGGTAGTCAATCGACAAACTACGGTAGAAGCCACTACTTAAAAAGAAGGTCTCAGAGGATTCCTCTCGAGACCTTCTTTACTAATCTACAAGAATCACTTCCACTTGATCTCCCGGCTCTAAGTGGGTTTGGGCGGCTTCGACTTTGATAATGGCGTTGCTTTGAGCGCATCCAAAAAGTGAAGCTGAGCTTTGCATCGCATGAGGGCTGACTTCCAGAGTGCCATTTTCGGAGCTGCGAACTGTAGCACGGATGAAGTCTACTCGACCAAAGGCGCTCTTGATCGGACGTTCAACTAGCGTTACCAAGAAAGAGCGACAGACTGTCTTAGCCTTCATCAAACGAGAAAGTACGCGTTGCATAAAGAAGCGCCCTGTTGTATTAGTCGCGACGGGGTTGCCAGGTAGCCCCAGAAAGAAGACAGGCTCTGGAGTGTGCAAAGTGGCGTAGGTGAATGGCTTTCCGGGTTTAAGTGCGACATGGAAATGTTGCATTTCTCCGAGTTTCCCTAGAATGCGAGCCGTGAAATCGCGGTCTCCAGGACCAACGCCTCCAGAGCACACTAGCACATCAAAGTGAGGTAAAGCTTCTTTTAGTCGTTGCTCAATTTTAACGGGATCATCAGGGAGGATCCCTAGATAGGTCGGAGTCGCTCCCGTTTCTCGCGCCAACTCGGTCATGATGATGCCGTTGGAGTTATAAATTTTGGCGGAGTCAGGTTCAACACCAACTTCTGGTTCAAGAAGTTCGTCGCCACTAGCGAAGATTCCCACGCGAAGCTGTTGGCAAAGTACTTCCCCGTTTCCATTCGAAGCGATCAAACCCAAAGTGTCTGTCGTAACGAGTGTCCCAGCATCCACTAAAATGCTTCCTTTTTTGTAGAGTTCCCCAGCAAAGCGAACATTTTCTCCCCTGAGGTGAAGACTGGGGTTAATAACCAACTCTTCGCCGTCAAGTTCCGCTTTCTCAATAGGTAAAACGCAGTCAAATCCCACTGGCAAAGGAGCGCCAGTCATAATGCGAATAGCAACCTTCTCTGCCAAAGGTTCCGTGAAGGGATGCCCAGCGGTTACTGTTGCTAACACTGGTAAGCGAACCGAGTTAGAGCAGTCTACAAAATCTCTTGTTCTCCAAGCATAGCCATCCATGGCAGAATTAGTGAAGGCTGGCATATCAGTTGTCGCGTTAACAGCTTTGGCGAGTACTCGTCCTCGAGCGTTAAAGAGTGGAACAAGCTCTTGGTGTGCGAGAGGAGTTTGAGTGCATGCGTCAAGCTCGTTGAGTAACGCTTCAAAACTGATCGCTGTGGCAGACATAGGTTATCTCCTAAAAAGTGTTACTCTCGATTGTACCGAGAAGCGCTCTCTGATGGAAAGCTCCTTTTGGGGGAGGAAGAGAGAAAGGTGAAAGAATTATGCAAGAACCTCAGAAGAAGAATATTTTGGGTTATCTCATTTCAGGTGGTCAAGCAACTCGCATGGGTGGCATTAACAAAGCTGGCGTTTGTTTTCGCGGTGTTCCTATGGGAGAAAGAATTATCAAGACGCTATCGAAGCAAGCGGCACAAGTATGGGTCTCTGCTAATCGGGATGTCGATATGTTTTTGAAGTTTGGAGCAAAACGAGTGTTGAAGGATCGCGTAGAGGGTTCTATGGGACCCTTAGCAGGGCTTGAAGCACTAGAGGGAGAAGTCCCCTCTGAAGTTGAATGGATTTTGATTTCTCCTTGTGATGTACCTCTTCTTCCTGAAGGGCTAAGTGACTTTTTTATCTCTCACTACCGAGAAACTCCAGCTTCAATCTTAACTATACGCGTTGGGGGAAAATTTCAAAATACGACTGCATTGATTCACCGTTCTGTGCTGGGTACGTTGAAGGAAACTCTGCAGGCTGGTGATCGCAAGGTTGGACTCTGGATGCAACGTATGGGGGCTTTGCCTTGTGATTGGGCGGGCGACCCTTTGAGTTTTGCGAATGTGAACTCGAAAGAAGAGCTAGAGTTGCTCGAAAAAGAGGCAAAATAAACAAAAAAATACCCTCTTCATGGTATTTTGCGAAAAAAGTTTGACAACT
>UMHP01041481.1_pt1 | contig 62058 bp, 73 predicted proteins | sample 1965571 | NCBI WGS metagenome assembly UMHP01 (sample SAMEA4836103, study PRJEB28245) | human gut metagenome | biome: gut microbiome; material: fecal sample | place: Denmark | collected 2008
CGACATTTTCCAGCATGTTCCCATAACTTCCCGAAAGCCGGTGAAGCCTGATTCCAAGGGCGTTCCCGGCTTTTTCGCCTTTGGGGGGAAGTTCCCGTATCTTGGCGAATCCCGGCGCATCTTGATGGCCGTGAGTAGTAAAACGAGTAGTAAAACGCGTTTTTACTACGCCGCGACGCGTCGCATCTCCTCCGCAGCCGTGCAGCCGTCCATATGGGCGTAGTACCCGAGCGTCATCTTGATGTCCTTATGGCCCATGATGTATTGCAGCGCCTTCGGGTTCATGCCCGCTTTCGCCATCTCCGTGCAGAACGTGTGGCGCAGCGTGTGCGGTGTCATGTCCTCGGGAAGCGGCACTCCCCCGCCCTTCGCGTACTTGCGCCTCAGCCCCCTGAACACCCGGTCGTAATCGCCGCCGACCCTCGGCAGCCCGTCCCTGTTGAGGAAGATGAAGCCCGTTCGCCCATCGACGCTCAGGGGCTTCGCCTTCGGCCTCGATGCCATGACATGCTCGAACGCGGTCATCACCTCGTCGGTCATGTAGATGTAGCGCTTGCCGCTCTCCGTCTTAGGCTCATCGACCCGGTATCCCCCGCCGACTGCGCGGGCGAGCTGGTGGTCCACGAAAATCACCCTGTTCGTCAGGTCGATGTCCGTCTCGGTCAGCCCGCACATCTCCGATATGCGCAGCCCCGTCCCGAGGAGGATGACCACCTCGTCGATGTACCTGTGGTAGACGGCATCCGACCGCATGAAACCGAGCAGCGCGTCCACCTGTTCCCGACTCAGCGGCTCCCTCTCCGTCACGTCCCTCTTGATGACGGTCGCGAGCTTGAAATCGAACGGGTTCTTGCGTATGCAGTCATCGGCTATCGCCAAGTAGAACGCCGCCTTGAGCGACCGCTTGTGGTTGGAGATGGTGGAGTAGGCGAAGCCCTTGGACTTCATGCGCTGCGCCCATTCCTTCGCATCGGACGGCTTCACGCCGCCTATCTCCCGCGAGCCTATCGCATCCTCGAAGAGGAGTCGCTTGAGCTGCGCCCTCGACCTCTCCGTCCCCTCACGCACGTCGAGGCGGCATCTCGTGAACTTCGCGTAGAGCTGGCTGACCGTCATCTTCTTGCCGATGGGGTCTATCCCGTCCTCAAGGTCGCGGCGTATCTCGCGTTCCTTCTCGCGCAGCGGCTTGCACGGCCTCTTACCGGCAGGGAGCCTGTCGGTCTCCACCAGCCGCCATGAATAGACGAACTTCGGCTTTCCGTCCCTGTCGATGTATTTGAAGACGTAGAGTCCGTTGGTCCTCTGGCTCTCGCCGGTGTTCAGTACCCTATTTCTGTTGTCCCGTCTTTTCTGTGACATCCATATATCGCTCCTTCCATATGGAAAGAGCCTTGGTATGCTACTTCCATTATAGCATATCCAAGGCTCTTTTTCATCCTCTAAATCACGTCCGTCGAGTCGATGAACCGCTCGAACGCCTTGCGTTTGACTTGAACGCGGTTGCCGTTCATCACCACCCAGTCAGGCGGCGGCATCTCCGAGGCAAGGCGGCGCAACTTGCCCTCGCCTATGCGGAAGTACCGGGCCGCTTCCTCGATGGTGAGCGTGTACTTCTCCCATACGGGTATGTCCTTAGCACCCATGCGCCCACCTCCTCATCACGGCTCGAACCGCAGCATCGCGGCGAGCAGCTTTCCTTGGAGCTGCGTCTTTCTCAGGGTATCGACCCCGTACTCGACGCGACCAGACTCATCGAGGAAGGCGTGCGTGCAGAGCTGGTCCATATAGCCGTCGAAATAGGCGAGGACCTTCTGCATGGCAACGGGGTCGCCTGAGACCGCCGCGACCATCACCTCATAGCTCATCATCGCCAATCACCTCCTCTAAACGCGCCCTCAGCGCGAGGAGCGCCTTCGAGCGCCTGAATTGGACCGTGGAGCGAGGGCACCCAAGCTCCTCGGCGATGCGCCTGTCCGTCCACTCCGCGAAGTAGTAGAGCAGGACGATGGCTTGGTCGCCTTTGGAGAGACCGTGGATGGCCTCGGCGAGAACGGTGTCCATCACCACGACCTCCCGACCGACCACCTCGAACACGACCTCCTCCGATATGAGGTCATCGGGTGAGGCCAGCCTGTTCAGCTCGCTCTCGTGCATGTCGGAGAACACGGTCTCCCATCGCGCCTCACGTGCCTGCTTGCGGATGATGTCCGTCCTCGCGTTGCGAAGCGTCCTTCTGCAATAGGCGCAGAACATCTTGACTACCGCCAGTTTCTCTTCTTCTGAAATCATCGTGATTCCTCCTTTCCACAAGGAACACGATACGCCGCCGGTCGTTTGCCGGGGAAAAAGGTTCTCAGAAGGAGAGATATGTAGAAAACGTGGAGACGCTTTACTTTCAGGCACCGAACTGGACTGAAAAAAATGAGCGATGATTACCGTAGATTACCTCTGATGGCGTTAGATGACATCAGATGCACACCATCTGCCCTCTTCCACCTCCCACATTGGCAACCCTCCGCCCCGCCTGCGTGTATGGGATGTGGGGCACCGATGTGGTGCTCGGATATAATGCGGCGAAGGGGTGTCGGGACATCCGCACCCCGCTGCGTCCACGAGTAGAAAGGAAGAAGACCATGGCGCAAGATTTTGGAGACGACGTAGGCGATATTCTCGTTCGAGCATTCAGTCGTTGTTTCAACAGGGTTCTTTACGATGTCATGTCTGAATACGCGAAAGCGTGGTACCGAGAAAAGAACGAAAAAGACGGAATGTCCAAGAAGGATGCCGATGCACAGGCAGAAGTCTTGGCATCTCGTCCACACGTATGTGTACCATTTGGCAATGCAACCGACGCATCATACTTTGCTCAGGTAGTACGCGAAAACGGCACATATGCTGCGGCAATGACCGATGACAAGGGTAACGGTTACGTCCAGTTCGCTAAAGATGACTTCGAGCAAGTCAAACAGTGCATTCCTCAATTCTCAGAGGTCATGACATTCCTCAAGAATGAGGAAATTGCCAACATCCTCAATAATGCTAATCCCGTGACAGAGGAGATGTTCAAGGGCCTTACCAGAATCGACGAGCTTCCTGATTTTCCAAAAACTATCAATGAGGAACCCGACACGCATGATGTAACTCTGTTTCCTGTACAAGTTCAGATGAATGGAAAGAACGAGATGCTTACGTTTTCTGAACAGGACACGATGGGTCTCGATATTGACGAGGAGGTATTCTTCTCGGGATATAGCGCCGATGCTCTCAAGAAAATGGTTGGCAGGGATATTGGCGAAGACTTCACCGTCCTCAGTGTCGGTGTCCCCTATCAAGTCAAAGCGCGTGAAGTCGAAAAAGATTCACCTGCTGTGGAAACCCCAGAGCGGGTGAATGATGACCGCGCAAGTGACTTGTATAACCACACAGAAGGCATCCGTGATAAGGTTCTTGCAGCCCGCGAGCAGTGCTGTGACTTCGATGACTTTAAGGAACTACTCGCCAAGGAAGATGTCGGTGTTATGGAAAGCAAGAGCGGCGAGTTGATGTTCTACGAAGCTCGACGCGACGAAAACGGCGAAATCCTCCCACGTAGTGAGAATGAGAAAGGCCTTCTGGACTGGGCGGTTGGTGCTAAAACACTCGCGAACAAGTGGCAGTGTGAGGCCACTCATGACTGGTTTGAAAAAAACACGCCCAAAGAACCGACCGTTCCCGCGCATGAGGTTTCTCGTGAGGTCAGTCCTTCACAGAAGGACCAGAATCTCAGCCGCAACGAACCGCAGGTGTCCGATGGTTCCCTCGATATGAACGGCGCAACCCCCGACATCAATCAGGGCATCGAGTCTCATGACGGCATGGACACGATGGTGAGCACGTTGCGCGTCGAGCGTGAGCAGAACGGCACTGAGATTTCACCATCCATGGTGCGTGAGCAATCAGACCGGAGCCGGGAGAGTTACAACCTCAAGTCCAAGGCCGATGAGAACCGCGCCGCGAGCAAGCAGCTCTCGCAGACCAACGAATCCCCCGACCGCGACATCTCCGACAAGTTCCAGCAAGAGCGCTAGAAGGGAGCCTGATATGACCCACATGAACGAGTACCTGCCGGAGCGCCTTGCGGCGAACCCCTTGCAGGGCATGGAGTCCGACAGCGACATCGAGGCCATCGCCGATGCGGTGATAAGCGCCAGCGTCCTGCGCGATGAGTGCGACGGGGACGCGGCTTTCAAGAACAGCGCGAGGCAGCTCCTCTACGCCTGCCTCGGCTATCTGCGCGACTGGTGCTCCTTGGAGCAGCGGACGGTGCACAACCTCAAGGCACTCCTCGACGCGGCCTGCCCCTCCGCCCCCGGCTCCGCCGCCACAGACCTCGGGGACCTGTTCTACGAGATAGAATCGGGCTGCAAGCGCGTCATCAGCGCGGACGGCATCACCATGAGTTGGGAGCCGACGGCTCTTGAGCGCAACGACGGCACCTGCCCCCGCGACACCAACGGCATCCGACCCGAGGAGGATTTCTGCCTCGGCTGCTACAAGCGCTTCGCACAGGGCACCGCGCCGACCACCCGCGCCTCCATCGCCATCTCGCTCTCCCGCGCCCTGCCGGGTCGCGAGGGTTAGGAAGGAGGGTCGCTTATGGCTCAAAGCAAGGGAAACCCGGAAATCAACAAGAAGGTCGCGACCTCGGCCCTCGTGACCACCCTGCTCTCCGGCGTGGGCTTCTATCTTGGTAACCGCTATTGGGAGGCCGTGGCCTCGTTCGGGGGCCAGTTCTTCGAGCACTGGGGCGACGGATTCGCCGCCATGTGGCCGCTCATCGCCGAGAACCCGGCGCACATCGACATGTCCCCCAACGCCATGCTGGCGGGCCTGACCATGTGCGTCCTCGTCTGGCTCTTCTGGCTGCGCTACGTCGCCTTCGTTGGCAACTTCCGCGCCGGTGAGGAGAGCGGTTCGGCACGCTGGGGCACGCTCAAGGAGGGCAAGCAATTCCGCGACCTCACCACAGAGGACAACAACCTCATCTTCACGCAGAACTTCGGCCTCGCCCTGCACCGCCCCAAGTTCAACCCAGAACTCGACCGCAACCTGAACGTGCTGGTCGTGGGCGGCTCCGGTTCCGGCAAGACGTTCAACTACGTCACCCCGAACATCTGCCAGCTCAACACGAGCTACTTCATCACCGACCCCAAGGGCACGCTCCTCAAGGATGCGGGTTTCCTGTTCACGGACAACGGATACAAGGTGAAGTCCTTCAACACCATCAACCTCGATGAGTCCATGCACTACAACCCGCTCAAGTACGTGAAGACGGATACCGACATCCTGTCGTTCGTCAACTGCTACATCATGAACACCAACGGCGACGGCAAGGCGGGAGACCCCTTCTGGGAGAACTCCGAGAAGATGCTGTACACCTCCCTCATCGCCCTGCTGCGCGACTGGTTCCCGCCGGAGGACTACAACCTGTCGAGCCTGCTCACGCTGCTCTCCATGGCCGAGGCCCGCGAGAACGACGAAAACTTCAAGTCCCCGCTCGACCTGCTCTTCCTCCAAATCGAGGAGGGAAAACGCTATATCCCGAACGAGGGCGGCGCCCCCGCGCCGTCGATGGGCATCTCCGGCCTCTCCCGCAGCTTCGGCGTGGGCAACGCGACCGGAGACTCTGATTGGTCATGGGAGCCGACTAACCTCAAGCGCAACTCCGACGGCGTGCGTCCCGCCGACTGCGGCGGCCTTTCGCCCGATGAGGACTTCGCCTTGATGAACTACAAGAACTTCAAGGTCGCGGCGGGCAAGACCCTCAAGTCCATCATCATCTCCTGCAACGTGCGCCTCGCCCCTATCGCCACCGCCGGTGTGCGCAGCCTGCTCGAATACGACGAGATGGAGCTTGACACCCTCGGCGACCCGGACGCGAAGGTGGCGGTCTTCGGCATCCTCTCGGATACCGACAAGACGCTCTCCTTCCTGTTCGCCATCATGATGTGGCAGTGCATCGACCAGCTCTGCCGCAAAGCGCTCACCGACTACGGCGGCAAGCTGCCCACCCCGGTCCACTTCATCTTCGACGAGTTCGCGAATATCGGGACCATCCCGCAGATTGAGGAGACCATCGCCGTCACGCGCTCCCGCAACATCGGCATCACCATCATCCTGCAATCCATGTCCCAGCTCGAATCGAAGTACGACAAGAAGGCGCAGACCATCGTGGACTGCTGCGACTCCACCCTGTTCCTCGGCGGCAAGTCGAACTCCACCAACAAGGAGATTGCGGAGATGATTGGCAAGCAGACCATCAACCAGATGACCTACGGGGAGAGTACGGGACAGTCAGGTTCGGCATCTAAGAACTTGCAGATACAGGGCCGCGACCTCATCGACGCAGCGGAAATCGGCAAGATGAGCCGTAGGAAGGCAATCCTGCTCATCGCGGGCACCAACCCGCTCATGGACGATAAGTTCGACCCGCACACCCACAAGCGATATTGCTACATCGTGGATAAACGCAATCCCAAGCGCCTGCACGACAAGCCCTTCGATTTCAAACGCTATCTTGAGGGCGGATGCGAGCCGTATGACGACCACGATGACGGTGGTACCGGTGGGACGCGTTGATTTCAATCACGTACCGTAAACGGCTATAATCTATATGACTCTGCGGGGATGCTGTTCCGGCGGCGTCCCCGCGCTTGCAACCGCGATAGAAAGGAGAGGATGGTGAAGTCACAGTGGAAGAACTCGTCCGGCTCGCCGCGAAGCCCATCGCATATATAGGATGCACGGTCATCTTCCTCGGCCTGCTATACCTTGGGATGAACTTGAGAGACGGCTGCCGTGCGGGAGGCGGCGAACTCCGAAAGGCAATCGCGATGATTGCCGCCGGTGCCGCCGTGACCGGTTTCGCCGCGATATACGGTTTCACGGGCTTCTAGCTCACGTAGAAGCCTGCCATCAATCAACCAATCCAGAAAGGAAGTAAACACTATGCTCGACAACGCAGTCAACATGCTCACTCAGGGCGTCACGTTCCTCGGCGGCGTCCTCGTCGTCTTCGGCCTCATCAATCTCGGCATGACCATCAAGGACGGCATGCAGGGCGGCGGCGGCCAGCTCAGTGGCGCAATCGCCATGATTGTCGGCGGTGCCATCGTCGTGGGTGCCGCCATCTATTTCGGCCAGCTCAACACCGGTTGGGCGGGCGGACTCTAAGAAAGGGGGCGGTGTCTATATGTTATCCGTAGCGGTACATAAGGACATCGCCGAGTACCAGCCCAAGGTCGTGGGCAAGATGACCGGGCGCACCCTCGCGTCAATCGCGGGTGCGCTCGGTTGCTCCGTCCTCACCGGCCTCTACATCTACTTCGTGTTGGGCTGGAACGTCGGCGACAACATGATGCTCATCTACGCCGTAAGCCTCCCGTTCTGGTGCTGCGGCTTCATCCGCCCGAAGGGCATGCCCTTCGAGCAGTTCGCCGCCCTTTGGCTCAAGGCGAACTTCGGCGTGGAGCGCATCTTCTACGTTCCATCTATGCAACTCAGCGGTCTCATCGGCTCGCCTGATGGGAAGAACGTCAAGAAAGGAAGGGTCTATGGGAAACACTATCGAAAGCAATGCGCCCTCAAGGGAATCGAATCCTACTCCCCCCGTGCGGGACGCGTCATCGACTGACACCGAGGCGAACTTCGACATCGAACAGTTCGTCCACACCTCCGGGGAGGGGTTCGGCAACGACCGCCCCATGGATGCCGATAACGGCTCGGTCGATGTGGCGGCACTCGGCTCCGTCGCCGGTACCCCCACCGTGGCTGGCAAGAAGATGTCCCGTAGGGAGAAGAAGCAGGCCAAACGGGAGGTCGCACGCCTCAAGAAGGAGGCGAAGCTGGCCGAGAAGGAGGCCCGCAAGAGCTACACGTCCGTGAAGTCGCAGCTCAAGGACCGCGACAAGGAACTCACCTCGAAGACGGCGGATGCACGCCGCAAACGCGAGGGCGCGAAGGACGTGGTGAACTACATCGGCTACAACCGCATGTACCAAGACGGCATCTGCGAGGTCGAGGAGGGCTTGTTCTCCTCCTCCATCTCCTTCGGCGATACCAGCTACCACTCCGTGCGCGATGAGCAGCAGAAATCCATGTTCTCCGCGCTCACGCGCCTGTACGACCAGTTCGGTGCGAACACGCTGGTCCAGATGAGCGTCATCAACACGCCGCTCCTCAAGGAGGAGGTCGGCAACCGCAAGTTCTTCGACGTAGCCCGTCAGGGGAACGACGCCGCCCGCAACGACGCGCAGGTGTTCAACGACATCCTGAACGACAAGGTTCGCGAGGGCGTGTCCAACATCCGCCGCAACCGTTACCTGACCTATTCGGTCACCGCCGAGACGGCGGACGACGCGGCACGCCAGCTCTCCCGCATCGAGACGGAATCCAGCCGCATCCTCAACTCCATGGGGTCGAAGGCCCACCTGATGAACGGCACCCAGCGGTTGTCGGTCATCCACTCGCTCCTGAACCCCTACAAACCGTTCTACTTCGACTACCAGAAGGACATCTCCGCCAAGCGCGTGCAAACCACCAAGGACTGCATCGCCCCGACGCAGATTGACTGGCGACCGGACGGCATGTTCAACGACTGCTTCAAGCTGGACAACGGCGTGTACGGTCAGGTCTTGGTCATGAAGAAGTTCGGCTCCGAGCTTTCCGACCGGGCACTTGCCGACATCGTTGACCTGCCGCTCCCCATGGCGGTCACGTGGTTCGTTCAGCCCATGGACAAGTCCAAGGCCATCAACTTCGTCCGCACCCGTAGCGCGTGGATTGACAAGGAGATAATCGAGGAGCAGCGTTCCGCTGTGAACAAGGGCTACGACTTCTCCATCCTGCCGCAGGAACTCAAGTATTCCAAGGAGGAGACTGAGGACGTCCTTGACCACTTGCAGAACAAGAACCAGCGCCTCTACGTCTTCACCGGCTTGATTTACACCTACGCGGAGAGCAAGCAGCAGCTCGACGCTCAGGTCATGCGCATCATCTCCACCGCCCGACAGAACTCCATCGAGGTGGACACCTACGATTACCGGCAGCGCCGGGGTCTCAACTCCGCGCTGCCCCTCGGCCACAACCACGTTGAAATCAGCCGCATGTTCACCACCGCGCAGGTCGCCATCCTCGTGCCCTTCGCGACACAGGAGCTTGACGATGCCGGTGGAAACTACTACGGCCAAAATAAGCACTCCCGCAACCTCGTCATGTGCAATCGCAAGCGCCTGACAAGCCCCATGGGCTTCGTCTGCGGCAAGACGGGTTCGGGCAAGGGCATGTTCACCAAGACCGAGATGACCGGCACCATCTTCTCCAACCCCACGGACGAGATTTACGTCATCGACCGCGCCGGTGAATACACGGCCATCGCCGACCGCTACGGCGGAACCACCTATCACTTCGGCGTGGGCACCGATACGTTCCTGAACCCCTTCGACACGGTGTCCGTGGAGCACATGCCCCGCACCGAGCAGATTGCGTTCAAAATCGACGCGATGCTGGCGCAGGCGGGTGCCTCCGCCGCAGAGTCCGGTCAGTCCCTCTCCGAGGTTGACCAGTCCATCATCCAGCGCTGCGTGGAGCTTGCGTTCCAGCGTGCCGAGGAGCGCGGTAACGGCCTTCCGCCGACCTTGCAGGACTTCTACGACATCGCCCTTGAGCAGCCCGAGCATCAGGCGCAGACCATCGCCCTTCGCTACGAGCGCTTCGTCAAGGGTTCCATGGACTTCTTCAACCGCCAGTCCAACGTGGACTTCAACACCCGCATCGTGGACTTCAACTTGAAGGACCTGCCGGACTCCATGCTCGTCTTCGCCCTCATCAACGTCTGCGAGGCCGTGCGAAACCGCATGTACTTCAACGCGAAGCGCAATGTCCGCACTTGGCTCTACGTCGAGGAGATGCAATCGCTCTTCGCCTACCCGACGGTGCTCAACTACTTCTCGCGCTTCTCCAACGAGGGGCGCAAGTTCGGCTTGCTGCTGACGGGCATCACCCAGAACGCGGTGGCAATGCTCAACAACGAGGCCGCGCAGAACATCGTGCTCAACGCCGACTTCATCATGCTGCTCAAGCAGTCCCCGCTCGACCGCATGCGCTGGGTGGAACTGCTGAACCTTTCCGAGCAGGAGGAGGAGTGCATCGACGAGTCCGCCGAGGCCGGTGACGGCCTGCTCATCGCTGGCAACGCGCGTGTGCCGATTCGCGGCAAGTTCCCGTCGGGCAACGTGCTCTACGACCTGTTCAGCACCAACCCCAACGAGACCAAGGAGCTTGAAATCGGCTCCAAGAAGAAGGGCGGCAAGGTCATCTAAGCCGGGAAAGGACGGTGAACGTCAATGAAGCCATCTGATTTCGTATCGACATCCGGCCAGAAGCAGGACATGTCGCAATCCCTGTTGCAGACGGAGATGACGGATGCCGTCAACTCCGGCATCGTGGGCCGCGCCGACAAGAGCGAGAAGTCGTTGAAGAGCGGCCTCTACTCAGTCGGCAAGAAGGCATCGACGGGCGGTGCCACCAGCGCCGCCCTCGCCGCCGTCACAAAAAGTCACGGTGGAAGAAAAGATTCCACCTCCACTGCTATCAAAAATAATGTCATCAACGGTGCTCTTTCAGACAGTGAACTTGAGGGTGCCGATACCGTCTACTATGGCGGCAAGGGAACCTATCGGGCGGTGCGCGGCATCCAGAAACGTATAGGCGCAAGAGCTTCCACCGATGGAAAACCTACAACAGAAAAGATTCAAGTCAAACGTCAACTCAAGAACGCCTTAAAAGGGACTAGTGTCAACGCCGCACGAGAGGCGATTTCCGGTACTGAGCTTGAGGGTGCCGATACCGTCTACTATGGCGGTAAGGGAACCTATCGGGCAGTTCGCGGCATCCAGAAACGTATAGCTGGAAAGGATGCCCTTTCTTCTAAGAAAAGCCTCGGTAAGTTATCTGAGAAGAAATCGCAGTCCAAATCCATGGATACCTTAGAGGCGAAGCGAAAAGCACAAGCGAAGGGCTATTTCAAGAAAACCGTCTACGACACGGCTGAGAAAGTCAAAGCCGCTGCGGTTGCCGAAAAGACCATCGGCGGAAAAGTACTGGTTTCCAAAGGTGGCTCCGGTCTCCTCATGTCCGTCGCGCCTATCATACTGCCAGTGCTGATTATAGCGATGCTCGTCATAATCCTGTTTCTAGGCATCCTTGGAGGCATCGCCGGAGATGATGCGCAGAAAAAAGCATCTCTTGACGGTATGCCGAGTTGGGTGACTTACGACCTCGTGCTTTCCTGTCTTAAAGCACATGAGGAGTACGGGTATCCTCCAAGCGCTCTGCTCGGGCAGATGATGATTGAGAACGGCACGAGCGATGAAGGTTCCGACTTGGGCCGCTTGTACCACAACTACGGCGGCGTGAAATACTTCGGCACCATCGACGGACTTATCACTGGCCCCGTGAGCATGCTAACGACCGAGTACATAAACGGCGGGCCTGTTCAGATGTACTGCAACTTCGCGGTGTTCGCCTCGGATGCCGCCTATATGAAGTATCGCTGCGAATACCTTTATAAGCAGCCGAATTATACGAGTGTCCCCAATTTTCAAAAGGCGATTGACGAAAAAAACTCCGAGTTGTTCCTGAAAGCCCTCGGCGAAGGTGGTTACTACACTGCTTCGACGGACTCATATGTCGCACAGTATCGTTCAATCTGCGAAGCCTATCCACTTGTCCCGCGTCTCGACAGCATGACCTCCGAGGAGTTCGAGAACGGCTTCGGCAACGCGTTTTATCCGGGTGGCGGTCAGGATTATGCTAGTGCCGAGCAATGGCAGAAAGACATCGTGAACGCGTGCAGTCGAGTGAGTTGGCCGGGAGCAAGTCTTTGCGCAACTTGGACGAGCCGCGTCTATGCGGCAGCCGGTCATCCTTGCAGTGGAAACGGCAACAGCGTCCTCGGACATCAGGGATATGGTGCAAGCTATTATCCCTCCCGTGCCACGACGGACTTGTCCCAGATAAAGGTCGGAATGCTGGTATCGGCCCAGTTCGGTTCCAACACCGCTGCGGGTAACACCTACGGTCATGTGGGCATCTATATCGGTGACGGCATGGTCATGGATAGCGTCAACTCTGGAATCCGAACCATCTCCCTTTCCGAATGGGTCTCCCAGAACGGCAGGGGATGGGTCGTCTGTGGCTACCCTTGGGATTGGCGCTGACGGAAAGCAGAAAGGATATAGATATGGATAAGTTCAAGCAACTCATCATCGAGCACAAAAAGGCCACTCTCATCGCCCTCTTCTTCCTCATCGTGTTCATCGGCGGCTCTGCCGTGAGCGCAATCAACGTGGCAAAGCACCGCGCCGAACAGGAGCAGACTGAACAGGATGCACCTATAACCGAAGTCGTTGACAAAGGGGAATCTGATAAAGAAGTAACCCTCACCGACACTCAGAAGAAGGCCATCAAAAATTACGATGACGATACGAAGGGGTTCATCGAAACCCTTTCTGCATCCATCTGGTCTGCGGACGGCGGTCGATACACCCTGCGTTTCTCAGATAATTCATACGTGGAGACTGCGAACGGGAAATCCAGTGTCCATAGTTACGCCATCACCCGTATCGACAGGGAGGGGGATGGTTATGGTGGGAGCCTTCTCACCATCGTCTTTGAGACGGATACCGGCACCCATATCGTCTCATACGTCGATGGAAAGGGTGCCGCTGTACATGATGGAGATTCCAGCAAGAGCGATTCCACCATCCTCACGACAATCCAGAGCGCTTCGATGTTCTCAAAAAAAGACACGCCTTATAAACGGGCAGAATCCATAGAGAACATCACCGTGAAAGGCCTGAACAGTGAAATCACCGAACTTCTCGGCGGAGACTCCAAGAAGCTCTCCGATGAATTGAGTAAATGGTGCTCCGTTCACTATCCGTCCGTCACCGAAGCGACTTGGAACAAAGTCGCTTCAATCGACTATGAGAACAAGGCCATTACCACTGGGTTCACGCTCAATACGGAAAACCCCTATGAGCTGACGGTCATCTACATGATTGAATCCAATGAGTTCGTCTTCGGGAACTAGTCGTGATAGAAACACGCAGTTTGTTTTTATCTGCGCATTCAGGGCTTTCCAGCCTTGCAGAAAGGCAAGTAAAAATATGAATGAGAAAACACCAAAATCGAATCTGATGAAAAGGATTCGCAACTTCATGCTCAAACCAAAGTTCATGGCCGTCATACCGCTCGCGTTGACGGGTTCCATGCTCATCCCTAATGTGGCATACGCAGGTATCTTCGATGATTTAAGCAACTGGGTCGAAGGGTTCATGGTTGACATCGGAATCACGCTCTGGAATGCCTATTTCGGTATCATCGGCTCCGCATCTGATACCTCTACCATCGTGGGTAGCTTCACCACACTCTTCGGCAACGATAGCGTCTGGAATCTCGCAAAAACAGCCCATAGTACTGTCGTCATCCCATTGGGTGAATCAATCCTAGCGTTGTTCATGCTCGTGCAGCTCGTGAAGATAAGCCAGCGAATCGACGCGACGGCAACGCTTCCGGCGGTAAAAGACATAGTTTTCTTGGCCGTTGCCTATGTTCTATTCCACTGGCTCATTATCAACTCGCTCGACATCATCAGTGCGATTTACTCCGAGTTCAACAAGATTGCCGCCAGTTTTGTCGGCGAGAACTCTTTGGTCTCATCCGCCTTGGATAAGGCTCAGTGGGACGCTGACCAAGCGAGTATCGGCGGATGTGCCCTGTTCATCGTCATGGGATTCTTCTCCATGTGCGTGGGATTCATCGCTTATGTCGTATCCCTTGTCGTGGCTTTGGCTCGCGGCATTCAGCTATATGCCATGGCGGCGTTCTCCCCCATTCCATTATCCCTGCTCGGATTCGATGAGACACGGCAAATGGGCATCGGATTCCTCAAGAACTTCTGTGCCGCCGCGTTGGCCGGTGCCATCATGGTCTTCTTGATGGTTGCCTATCCGTTCATCGTCACATCTATCGGTGGAAGTCCGACGGCGGGAAACACGATTTTCGCCCTGACTTATGAGGGAGAGTTCATCGACACTGTTGGTATCGTTCTAGGCTGGATTGCAACCTCCTTCATGTTAATCATCGGTCTCGTAAAGTCCGGTGCTTGGGCAAGGGAGATTTTGGGCAGCTAACCGTTTACCGAGAAAATGTCACCATCAACCGAAAAGGGGCGGTCTTCGGCACCGTCCCTTTTCTTTAATAATATATTATTGGGCAATCGCAAGAGCCTTGGAAAAGAGCCGCCATGCCAAACTACAACGACGCACAGGGGGTCGCCGACCATCTCAGCGTCGTCATGGAATACGCCGACCGTGACTGCGAGTTCACGACCTACCCGCTCGACGAGGCCGAACGCGAGGCTCTGCTGACCAAGATGGATGCGTATTGCAGGCATGAGACCGGGAATGGCATCTCGGAGTACGCAAAGGAGGTCATGGGCGAACCGGTCAGTCCTGTGAGTCTCAAGGCTGCTGTGAAAGAGTCGCGCGAGGCATCCGTGGCTCTGTCTGGTAACGACGCGCACGAGAACATCGGGCAGGACGCCCGTTAGGAAGGAGCATGAATATGGACAAGACACCGAAAGAGCGCATCGTCTTCGATGAGGGCGTGTATTACGGCGATGAGGGCAGCAAGATTTCTATCGAGGACATCATGAGCCGCGAGGGCATCACCGAGGCGGAGGCCCTTGAGGGTTACACCGAGGAACAGATATTCGAGAACGCGATGGAGATGATGGACATCGACCGCACTGAGGAGCTTGACGGGTTGAGGGCGTTCTTCGACGGCTCCGACAACCCGCTATCCTCCTACGACAACCCACTCGGCGGTAACCGCATCATCGCGCGAGGCTCCATCGGTCGCTGGGATGGCACGCGCCATGGTCTGACCGTGTACAGGGACTTCGATGACATGATGAGCGGCCCCGATTCCGTTTTCAAGGATTGTGAAATCGGCAAGGTCTGGGATGAGAACGGCAGCCTGTTCATCCACGGTTACCATCACGACGGCGGGGTCGATGTCGAAGTGCGCCAGCTCACCGATGCCGGTGAGGGTGCGCTTGATGTCATCGAAGACGCATGGTACGGCGAGCCGTTCACCAGCGGCGGGAAGGAGTACGACGGCTCCCCTGAGTCCATGGACACCGCCATGCGCGACCTGTGGGGGAACCCCGACCTGTGCCCCGCCCCGCGCTACATGGAGCTTGCGTTCGGCTGCCCCGCCGAGGAGTACGAGGCACCGGCCATCGACCCGCTCCTCGAAGACGCCGAGTTCACACCATCCGCCATCATGAGCGCCGAAGTCGCTCCGGGTGCCGCGAGCGCGACCGTGCATGATGTCGCGGGCGTCCCCTACGAAGTCCCCGCAGATGTCCTCAACGGGTTGAAGGACGCCGTCCGCACCGCAGACCGCGCCGGAACCATCGCGCCCTCCGCGTCCCTCACCATCACTGAGTGGAATCAAAAGCTCGATGATTCCCTCTGGGCGCTCGACTTCGAGGATAGGAACGGGGTCCCGCCGCAACTCTCCGATTGGCTCGCGCGGAACGCCGAAGGCGAGAAGGGCGATGAGAGCGCCAAGGCCAGCCCGGTGAGCTTGAAAGCCGCCGCCAAGGAGGCCCGTGCGGCATCCGAGGCATTGGCGGCGCATGGCGATACCGCCGTGAGTCTTGAACGTGAGGCCGAGGACGCTCAAAAGGCATCTGCGGCGCTCTCCGGCGGCAACGGCGACCGCTAGGAAAGGAGGCGGCTCTATGGATTTCTACGATGCAACCGAGCTGATGCGACTGGTTCAGGCGGTCGAGAACGACCCCATCGTATCGAGCGGTGCCGGTGAATCCCTCGCGTCCAAGGTCCGCGAGTTCATCGAGGACGAGGCCGAGATGGGCGGCTGGTACACCGAGCTGATGGACGCAATCGGCGAGGCAGAGCACGAAGAACCGACCTTCAAGGAATGCGGAACCTTCACCGACCACGGCTTCGGCTTCCATGCGCAGGTCGGTACGAGAACCGATTACATCATCGGCTATCCTTACGAGAATGACGGGTGGGCCGTCCTGACCGGCAGCTACGACCTTGAGAATGACGACCTCGATTGCCATGTTTCCGAGGATTACCTGAATGGGCTTATCTCCTACTACGGCTACTCCTCTCTCGATGACCTGAAATACGTCAACGGTGACGCATGGCGCAACGTCCTCACCGGCATCATCGCGGAGCGTCAGGAGGCGAATCGCTTTGAAGTCCCCCATCTCTTCGCCGACGCCTCAGCCGCAGAGCGCTTCTGCACCTCTCACGGCGTTCCCGCCGACCACCTCGTCCCCGCCATGGAGAAGGCTCGCGCCGAGTACGAGAAGGTGAAAGCCGCAGAAGCTCCCGAGAAGGCCGTGTCCCTCAAGGGCGAGGTGGAGACGGCCCGTGGCGCTTCCGCCGCCATGGCCGATAACGGAAACCATTCAAAACGTGGGCAGGACGCCCGCTAGGAAGGAGGATTGCGACATGAAGGGTATGCTCATCCCGACAAACGGAAACCCGGTCGAAATCGACATCGAGGTCGATGAGACAGGTTCCACGTTACACGACCTGCAACGCCTCGTCGGCGGGAACATCGAGCCGTTCGATGTCATCTTCGGCGAGGGCATCAGCCTCTACGTCAATGAGGATGGCCTGTTCACCTGCCCGCCCAACCGCGCGGTGTACGCGACGAAGGGCATGGAAGAGGCCGGGTACCTCTCCATGATGGATTACAGTTCACCGGTCAAGGAGGGAGAACTGTACTCCATCCTCTGCGGCGACCTCGTGGCCGTCGGGTTCGACTTCGAGACCGGAGAGAATCGCGACCTCTCAGCCGATGAGATGTCCCGCGTAGCCGACTACTTCACCGAGGTCAGCAAACCCGGCAGCGGCATCGAGAAGGTCATCGCAATCCGCATGGGACAGCGCCGTGAGGAAGCCCGCTCGGAGGATGGCCGCGTCACCCTCAAGGGGGAGGCTCAGGCATCGCGTGCCGCCTCCGAGAAGTTGGCCGAGGGACGCGATAACGATTCACCGGCACGAGAAGACCACTCCATCGTGTAGGTATATAGAAGACCATCATGGTAGAAAGGTAGGCAAACACCATGGCATACGACAAGAGCATCCCCGACGTACTGCAACTACTGCGCCTCGACCTCGGCAATGTCGATTACACCGTGCCGATGGACACGACCATCGCGCGATACACCATCGTCGGCGACTACTTCCCCCGCTACTGCATCGCGGATGTGGCCGTCGATGCGGACACCATGGACATCCAAGGCGCTATTGAGGAGACGATGCACACCATCCTCGACTATGGCGGCACGCCAGAGGATTTGCGCACCGCCATGGGCCTCGTGCCCGAGGCGGAAATCGACTCGGACATCATCGAGTCCGGTGAGTACGTCCCCGTAGACCTCGGCTACTGCCTCGACGGACAGCTCACGAATTTCGAGGTGCTTCCACTCGATGAATGCGACATCAAGGACGCGTTGAACGGGCACCAGATTGAGAACGTCATGACGGCACTCAACAACCTGCCCGTGAACCTACGCCTGCCAGCAGCCAAAGTCCTCTCGCAGGGAGACTACACCGAGTGGCAGGCATACCAAATCTGCAAGGCTTTCGAGGTAGGCGTCGATGCGGATGTCATCGGGGAACACATCGCGAATCCGCACCTGAACCATGCCCAGATGCGCGAGCTTCGCCGCATCGCCGTGCATACCGATTTCGCCGACCACGACGCAAGCCCCTATAAAAAGGATGTCTTCAAGACGCTCTCGAACGGTGAGTACACCGCCGAGCATCTACATCAGGCCCGTGAGCTTATGAAAACCACCGCCATCCATGACATCGCGTTTCCTCGCGACTGGCTGAAACTCGACTCACGCCAGATGGAGGTCGTGCGTCACGCCCTCAAGTCCGATGTCCCCATGGACGCTTTGGAGGAATACGCGGACGGTACTTACACCGCCGACCACATGAACGTCATCACCATGGCGCTCACCGAAGGCATGGAAAAGCCGGGAATCGAGCGCCTGATGAACCATGACCTCTCCATGGAGCAGGTCTGGGGCTTCTATTCGGCCATCTCGGGTGGTCGCTTCACGAGCGAGCAGCTTGACGTGCTGTGCGACCCCACCCGTCCCGTGGCGGTTATGGAGGCCATGCGCACCGGCCTCACCTTCGGTGTGGACACGCAGACGGTGCTGCGTCTCGCCGATGGCAGCTTCGCGCCGGAGCAGATGGAATCGCTCTACCTCGCGGCAGGCGATAAGGACATCACGCCCGAGATGCTTGATGTCATCGCCGATGCGAGCCTCAAGCCCGAGCAGATGGACGCGCTCAAAATCAGCTTCCAGCAGGGCGGCTCCATCGCCGATGTGGAGTCTGAGAAGAAGTCCATGCCGCGTTCCGTCAAGTACGCTGGGCAAGCGGGCAAGGCCGATGCCATCCATAGCACCAAACTCCATGAGACGGCCAAGGAATCCCGCGAGGCATCCGCCCAGCTCGGCTCCGAGAGTCATGACGATAAGGCCGTCGAGCGCGAGGAGTTGGAGTAGGAATGGCATACGGTGATGTAAAAACAAAATATGGTAAAGGCATCCTCAAGGAGTATTGGGACCACATCGTATCTGTTGCCGCCTCATGTGGTAAAGAAAGCGAGGCTGCCAAAGATGTATCGAAGCTCCGCAACTCTCTTGTCAAATATGCCCGATGTGAGCCATGGCCCCCTTCCAACATCGACTGCTATTCACCTGATTATTTCGCCATGAAGTTCTTCGCCCGAGAATACGCCGACTTCAACTTCTATCTTGGTGCAGGCATGGCGCTTGAAGGCCTCATCGAGACAGTGCATGATGACATCGAGGCTGAAATCACGAAGGCATGTCTTACTAGTCTTGAAAAGCACAATGAGGAGAAGAGGATTTTTCTCATTGAATCCAAGAACACGGTCGTCGATTACCTTTCGTCGCATATCGGTGAAACTCCGACGCAGAAGGAGATGGCCGAACAGACGGGAATCGGTTTGACTCGCCTTCGCGCAATCTTAGCCGAGTTGAAGGATGCCGGTCTCCTTGTGATGGAGAACCGTGTCATCGTCTCTATCGACGTTGACACGGCAAAGGAAGATATAGAAGTTCAGGCATCCTGATGACATAAGCGGTTTTCCACGCTTTCAATGGCCGGAGGGTTCTCAACCCGACCCGAAGGCTGTTGGAAGGGTGGGAAACCGCCCCAACTATACATATTGGAAACTATCAGACCACAAGGAAAGGAGGCCATATGCCAGATGAGATGAACAAGCGAGAGGTCATCCTGACCATCCGCGAGTACGAGAACTCGGTGGCGATGCCCGAGGGCGAGCGCGTCACCTACCTCGACCTGCGCGGTGGGGTGCATCTGAAAGACGGCGATGATAAGGCATCGGATTACACGGGGCATGCCGCGAAGTGCGCGGAGTACCTTCGCTTCGGCGATGAGGTCGATGCCGTCACTTGCGGGGAGTATCCCCGTTCCAGCGCGGTCAAGTTCTGCGATACGCCGGAGCTGTTCGTGCAGGCCGGGTTCCGCCCGCTGCCGATGCTCTACACCCAACGTCACCTGCGCGATGCCATCCGACCGAAGAGCAGCTACGACCCCCACCGCCATGGACTCACCGTTGAGCAGATGAAGCGCCTGCCCGAGCTGGTGGAGCATCCCGTGATGCTCTGCGACAGCCCCGCGCGTGAGGACACCATGCTCGTTGTGCTGCGCGATGTGGATTGCGATGACCTGCCCCTTATCATGGCGGTGCGTCCCGACGGGCGCGGTTACTACGAGGCGGGCGAGATTGAGACCAATTTCATCTTGGCCGTTTACGGCAGGACGAACTTCCCCCGCTACTTCGACAACCTCATCACGCCCGATAGGGTCGTCTATTATGACGAAGAAAGAGGCCGGGAACTCAATGCACTTGCGAAGCTACACTTGCTTCGGAGCCACATCGTCGAACCCGACCTCAATAGGACTATTATACGCCGACCGCAGTGCATAGTCAAGAGCGAAACCGCAGGTCAAGAGGGTTATCGGTTGGAATCGAAGGCCAAGGAGGCCCGTGATTCGAGTGCGAAATTGGCTTCGGAACACGATAGTCAAATGTCAAGGGATTCCGCCATTGAGGAAGTAACGGAAAAGGAGGAGACGCATGAAACTGGTAATCGCTGAGAAACCGATGCTCGCACGCGACATCGCACGCGCCATCTGCGGCAAGGAGGTATCGGAATCGGCGCGGCTACCCATCTCGGGCAATGGATACACGGTCATCGCCTGCGCCGGTCACCTGCTCGAACTGGTGGAGCCGGATGCGGTGAACCCCGCATGGGGCAAACCTTGGTCGTTGGACGTGCTGCCCATCCAAATCGACGATTGGGCGAAGGAGCCGACCGAGGACAAGAAAGACTTGGTGGAGCGCATCGACTCGCTTTTGCCGGTGGCCGAGTGCGTCATCAACGCCGGTGACCCCGACGATGAAGGCCAGCTCATCGTTGATGAGGTGCTGGACTACCTCGGCTACGAGGGCGAGGTGCTGCGCGTCTACGTCAACGACAACATCGAGAAGAACATCGTCAAGGCGTTCGAGCGTCTGGTACCCAACGAGCAGTGCCGCCCTGCCGGTGACGCGGCATACGCCCGTCAGATGGCGGACAAGTGCTTCGGCGTGAACGAGACCCGCCTTGCCACCAAGCGGCTCGGGGGCCTGTTCTCCGTCGGTCGCGTGCAGACCCCGACCCTCGGGCTGGTTGTCAACCGCGATGAGGCGATAGAGAACCACGTCACCCGGAAGTATTACGAGCTGACCGCCACCGGCGGCTGTGCAGATGCGTCGGGAGCACCGGTGTTCAAGTTCAAGCCGGACAAGGACATGTTGGCCGGTGAAAAGCACGTCTTCGACCGCGATGTCCTCGATGTCATCAAGGCGAAGCTGGACGGCTCGGGTATTTCCTTCTCCACGGTCATCTCGAAGAAGGTCGAGAACCCTCCCCTGCCCTACAACCTGACGGTGCTTCTCTCCGACATGTCACGCCGCTACGGCTTCTCCGCATCGAAGACCCAGCAAATCACGCAGGATTTGCGTGATAAGTACAAGGCGATAACCTATAACCGCTCGGACTCCCAGTACCTCAAGGAGGAGCATTTCGCGCAGGCACCGGTGGTGCTTGCGCAGGCCATGGAGAACGTCGGGGCAATATGGCCGCTCGACTACTCCATCCACTCCAAGGCGTTCAACGAGAAGAACGTGACCGCTCATCACGGCATCATCCCGCAGGAGGTCAGCGCCCCCGTGGCCGACATGACCGGGGATGAAGCCAAGGTCTACACGGCCATCGTCGAGCGCTATGCCATGCAGTTCCTCCCACCCGCCACCTACGATGTGAGCACCAGTGCCTTCGCGGTCGATGGCGGGGAGTTCCAAGCCGTTGCGCGGCGCGTGCGCGAGGCCGGTTTCAAGGCCGTGTTCGGCAACGTCTCCGATGAGGACGGCGATGACGCGGCATCCGGCAACCCTTGGATTGACGAAGGCGACCATCGCCTTGAGCGCATCGAGTGCGCCGTCACCGAAAAGGAGACCGCCCCGCCCAAACCCTACACGGAAGGCACCCTCATCGCCGACATGGCATCCATCGCCAAGTACGTCACCGACCCGGAGGTCAAGGCCATCCTCAAGCAGAAGGACGACGGCAAGAAGGGCGAGCACGGCGGCATCGGCACCACGGCCACCCGAGCCTCCATCATCGAGAAGTTGAAGGAACGCGGGTACCTTGAGGACGTGAAGGGCAAGATTCGCTCCACCGACAAGGCGCGAGCCTTCTACCACCTCCTGCCGCCCGAGATTCGCGGCGCGGACGTGACCGCCCGCTGGTGGCTCATCCAGCAGGACATCGCTGATGGCAAGGCGGATGTGAACGATTTGCAACGCAGCGTCATCGAGGTCTTCAACGGGCATCGGGAAACGGCATATGTCGGCGCGAGCATCGCGCCCAAGGCCACAGTCGTGGGCAAGTGCCCCCTCTGCGGCGCGGACGTGGTTCAGCGCAAGGCGAAATCCGGCAAGCCCTTCTATACCTGCTCCTCGAACAAGAGCGAGAAGCAGGAGGACGGGACTTGGAAACAGGTCGCGGGCTGCGGATTCAAGCTGCTGGGCTGGTGCGGCAAGACATTCACGCCGAAGCAGGTCGCATCCCTGCTCGAAGGCAAGGCGGTACCCCTCAAGGGCTGCAAGTCCAAGACCACGGGCAAGACCTTCGACTGCAAGGCGAAGCTCAAGAAGGATGGTACGATAGAGCCGATGTTCGATAGCAAGCCCAAGGGCAAGTACAACAAAGCAAGGAGATAGCACATGGCATGGTGAATGACGGCAAGGACATTCGCCTCGACACGCCGCAGGCGGTCAAGGAGGCACTGGCTTCTGGCAAGGACCTCTACAACCCTCAAACCGGCGAGTTCTGGTGGGAATATAACTACACGGGAAGCATCGCCAATACATACGTCCACCTCGACGACCCGAACCTGTTGGCGGTCATCGACAATCCCGACTTCGACCTGTACGAGGACATCGTGGGCGGGTTGAACTACACGGGTTACATCACCGACAGCATCGAGACCATCATCGAGGACGGCGAGGAGAATGCTCCGCTAATCGACCCGCGCGATGAGATGTTCGCTCAAATCGCCTCCGAGGACGGCTGGGTCATCGCATCGCCCGAGAACGTGAGAGCCGCCGTGCAATCGCACATGGCTGAACATGGGGGCGAGGTCCCCGGAAAGGAGAACGACATGGACAAGGCCGCAGAAATCGCCGCGTGGAAGGAGAATCACGTCCCCATCGACCGCAACGGCGATGACGCGCTCGTGATGCACAAGATGGCCGACGGCAGCCGCGAGTTCATCATCGCCCACGGCTATGATGAGGAGACCGGGCACTGGGATCACGGCACCTACTACGACTCCCTCGCCAGCGCGGCGGCTGACCTTGAGGGTCGCGCCATCTCCGCCCCCGGTATGGAGGTCATCTGCCCCGACTTCTGGTACCGCGATGACATTGAATTTGCCCTTGAGGAAGCCGGTCTCGAAGTGAACGATGAGAACGTGGACGCTGCACTCGAAGCACTCGACCTCGACGGCGAACCGATTCTCAGCAATTTCCATGACCGCCTCGCCGAGACGGGCAACGAGATGATTGCAGATGCGGTGAACAACATCGAGCCGAACGGTGGCGACGGCGATTCCCCCGAGGCCTTCGTCGATAGGGGCATCTCCCTGAAAGCCATGGCCGAGTCCATGCGCAGGGCATCTCAGGCGCTCTCCGCCAACGGCGGCACCGATGCACCCGACGGCAAGGATGAGTGCCAGCCTTCCTTCACCCCAGACCTCTCTTAGGGTCTCCGATGATGGATGTGAACTCCGGGTACATCGGCTACTCGATGTCGCGACGCGCAGCTGAGGCTTACGAGGACGGCGAGATGCCGAAGAGCAAATGGACGAAAAAGGCCATGGTCGCGGCCATCCAATCCTATTGCGATGAGTTCGACATGCTCTTCGACCCCGACTTGCTCAAGGGCATGCACAAGGATGAGGTGTTCGAGCGGTTCTTCTACGAATCGTCGTGGCACCACACCTCCAAGTTCTTCAACGAGACGGATTTCTACAAGCTCGATGAGGATGCGGTCTGCGGGTCATTTCGACCGATGAACCCGACCGAGGTCGCAGAGCGCGATGCGGTGCGCAGACAGGCCATCGAGGAGGAGAAGGCCGTGCGCGAGGCCATGCGGGCTGCGGAGATTGAGCAGTTGGACCGTCATCGTGCATACCGAGAAGAGCATGGATTCGCTCCCGACACGGTGGCCGCGTTCGCCCATGAGCACCCCGAGTGCTGCCAAGAGCGCGTGAGCCGCAAGGGCAACCGCGTCCTCTCCTACATCGACTACCTCGGGCATGAGCAGGGGTGCCGCATCGAGCACATCCGCAATACGCATCTGCACGGCTTCGATGCGACCGAACCGGGCAGCTTCGACAGGGCAATCGAGTGTCACCAGTTGCCCAGCACGCGCGGAATGCCCGGTAACGACCGCATCACCGTCAAGGGCGAGGCTCAGGCCATGAAGGCAGCGTCAGCCGAGATGGCGGATGGCGCGGGAAAACACGACATCGGGCTAGATGCCCGATAAGGAAAGGATGTGATGGAATATGTCGGCAATCGAACATGAACCCGGTCGGATACCGTCAGAGGCCGTCGAGCTAATCAAGAGCCTCTATGTGGTCGAGGGCGCTATGGCCCAAGACCACGGCCTCGATTACCTCTTCGGGAACATCGAAATCCTCACCGCACTCACCCGCGATATGCTCCACCGCGAGGCCGAGCATGGTCAATGGGTTGGTCAACTTGACCGCCTGACGGCACGGTGCGAGGAGATGCGCGGCGATGAGGAATGGGATTGCCGGGACACCGATGCCCTCGTGGACGGCTTCACAAGGGACATCGAGCGTGAGGCTGATGCTGCATCCGAGGTCGCCCGCATCAGGGGCGAACTGGCGATGTATAACGCCGCGTACTACAACCCTGAGACTGGCGACCTCATCGTGAGTTACCTTCGCGATTACGAGGACCCGACGGTCGAGGTGTTTTCGTATACCCCTGATGAACTCCTCGATGAGATAGCGAGGCAGGGCGGTGATTTGGAGAACCTTGAGCTGACCGCGCACGACATCACCGCAGACGGCGATTACAGTCATCATGTCGCGACCTACCACTCGACCGACGAACTCGCCGAGTCCGGTATCTTCAGCAAGGGAAACCTCATGGATGTATCGGGGGAAATCTCCCTCGCCGAAACGATGTCGAGCCTGAAATCTGACAAACCCGTCCCCGAAGGTCTTCTGAATATCGACAACGTGCGCGAGTGGTATACATCCGCCTTCCCCAACGATGAGCTTGGGGCCGAACTCAACCCCGACCTTACCTTCGATGACGCCCTCGCGGCGATACCGTCGGGTACCGGCTTTTACGATTCCATCGGCGCGGGCGATTCCGTGGTGCGCGAACGCGTCTTCGAGGAGCTGTGCAACCGTTACGGCTACACCTATGATGAGGTGTACGATAGCTGGCTCCATGAGTCGCCCCTGTCATCCCCCGCCATCTCGCAGCAGCCTGAGAAAATCGCGGTCGCGGCGGGCTACCGCTTCAACCTCGTGGACGCAAGGGAGACCTCCGGCATCGACCTCAAGGGCTGCGGCACCGTGGTCACCGTGGACGGCCATGATTACGAAATCATGAAGGGCGCGACCTATGAGGACTCCCGCAAGGTCGATGACCTGCTCGACTACCACGGGGACAAGCCCATCTCCGATTACCGCAAGCGACCGCAGGGAATGAGCCTCAAGCAGTCCGTTAGGGAGGCCCGCGCGGCATCCGCCAAGCTCGCAGAAGAGAACGGCGGCACCGATGTCCCCGACGGCAAGGATGAGCGCTAGGAGGGATGCCCAGATGGTATTTGAACGCGATACCTACCTCGACGAAGATGTCACCACCGTCTCCGTCACCCAATCTCTCCTCGACGTGCAGGCACCCTCGCATGACGATGCCGACGAGCATGAGGATGGCTGTGCCGTCCTACGGGAGGCGGTTCAGGTGACCTCGCATGGACGCGTGGTGTCCAGTGCGGTGCAAGAGCGCCCGGTCTCCATCCACGGGGAATCGACCCGCGCCCGCGCGGCGGCTGCCGCGTTGACCGCGCATGTGGATGCCGAGGATGAAGTCGAGGAAAAGGAAGACAAGCGCAGGAGCCGTTAGGGCAACCGCTACCCAGATGGTGTGGTTTCCCTTCACCACCTGCCGATTGATATACAATATAGGGTGTCTTAGGCACTCTATGGACAGAAAGGATGAGTGATAGACATGCCAGAGAACGCGAAGTACGCCAACGTCAAGATGCCTGCGGCGTTCCTCACGCCGCACGAGTTCACCGCCAAGGACGGTCGAACTTTCGAGAAGGCCTACTTTCATTTCCCGGAGGGCACCAAGGTCAACGGCATCGACCTCGGCCACTACTCCTGCGATGTGTTCCTCAACGAGCGCATGAAGCAGCAAATGCTCTCCGGCGAGCAGGTCACCATCGGCTTCAAGGCCGATGAGCCTGTTCAGGTCTGGACGGGCAAGGCCGGTGACGAGCAGAACCCGTACAAGAAGTACGAGGTCAAGCCTTGGGATTTGGTCAAGGGCCTCAAGGCCGCTAACGAGGGCTTCAAGGCCGAGAAGGCAGCTGAGCGCGAGGCTGCCAAGGAGCAGGGCGCGACCCTCAAGGGCGAGTCCGAGCAGATGCGCGAGTCGTCCGCCAAGCTGGCCGGGGACAACACGCCCGAGGAGCATGCCAACACCCGCTAGGGTCCAAGGAAGGGGGAATACGGTAGATGAAGGTCGAGGTGCTTTTCAAGAGTCACCGCTACGAGGAGTTCGATTCGTCCACGCAGACGTGCTCGGAGCCGTATCGCGGCAAAGGGCTGAACGTCCTCACCGACTGGAACCTCTATCTCGGCTCCCTTGAGGAGAACGGCATCATCCTCGTGCAACATTGGTATGACGGGAACCCGGCTTCCTCACAAGGCAAGGTGACCTTGGAGGGGGTCGAGGTTCCCGCCTCAGTTCGCAAGGTCGGCTGCGCGATGCTGCTCGTGTCACCTGACGAGCTGGATGAAATCGTCTGGCTCAAGAAGGACGGCGAGAAGCTGTTGTGGCGCGAGGGCGAAGACCTCATCAACGGCGAGCGTTTCTTCGCTCAGGAGCAGCTATGCTACTCGGATGAGACCACCAAGTCCATCAACCGCCGCGCCGTGGCGGTCTACGACTACCTCGCGAACGCCCACCCGACATGGGACGAGGATGAGGTGGCCGAGAGCATGGGCTACACCGCGTCGGCCATCCACCGCATCCGTGATGCGGAGCTTTGCCAAGACCCCGAGTTCATCGAAGATGATTCCGATGATGAAGTCGTCGATGACGACGAATCGTATGTCGAAGATGGCATCGGTGGCTTCAATTTCGGATAGAGATACCAGTCCAATCAAAATAGCAAACCAACAATATGAAAAGAAAGGAGTATTTCATGGAACGAATCTTCTGCAAGATTAAACGCATGAAGCGCAAGCTCGAAGGCAAGCGCATCACCGCCAAAGTCATGTCAGCCGTGCTCATCGCCAGCTCCATGCTGAACGCGCTCGCACCTGTCGCGGCATACGCAGCCGAACCTGAGCTTGCGACCGTCTCGCTCTCCGAGACCCAGCATGGCAAGCTCTCCTTCGAGGGAACCGAGGACATGACGCTGGCCGTCAAGGTCGGCACCGATGTCACGGTGAACGTCACCCCGGATGAGGGGTACTTCTCCGACGGCATCACCGTGTTCAAGGATGAGGAGGACGGCATCGCCGTCGATGTCAAGGACGGTAAGGCCACCTTCACAGTTGAGGGCGACACCATCGTCACATCCACCTTCTACGCGAATGGAACTCCCGGCTCAGCGCCCTTTAAGGCCGTCGATGTCGATGAGGGCAAGGCATTCACCAGCGTCGAGGGCTTCATCCGCGAACATGCAGATGCCCAGTACGTCGGCGAGGGCGATGAGCTGACCCGCGCGGACGTGCTCACCGTCACCACCTCCGTGGTCGATGGCGGCAAACTCCCCGACGCGACTCTCGACAAGCTCTGGGCTGATGAGGACGGTGACGGCTTCTCCGAGCATTGGGATGCGCTTCTCTCCCAACCGGTCTCCCACGCCGTGCTCTTCGAGGTTGACCCGGATGCCGACTACTACGTCGGTTGGGCCGGTGCCGACATCTCAGGCGCAAAACTCACCGACTGGGGCGCTTCCGAGAACAACGCCGACGCGAAGATGCGCGAGGGTTTCATCGTGGACGAGGCCACCGGCCTCGTATATGTGCCCAAGTCCTATACCGAGCTGAACGACAAGGGAGAGCCGATGGTGGCCTCCTCTCGAATCCAGCTCGTCTATACCGTCGAGAATGAGTCCGCCGAGGCGGCTTTCGATTTCAACAGCACCGTCAACGACGTGCGCGGCGACGTGGCTGGTAAGGGCAAGGTCTCCCTTCCCGTGACCGCCGCGTCCACCAAGGTTACCCTAGCGACCGACGATGAGGCGCTTGAATCTCTGACCGGGCGCACTATCGACAGCGTGACGGTTAACGGCATCGAGTACACGCCCGACATGGGAATGTGGCAGTACGACGCGGATACCGGCTCGCTTGAGTTCGCCATGGCCCCGGCGGGCATCCACGCCATGAACGTGAAGATGTCAGACAACTTCGGCAAGGGGGTCGCCAGCTTCTTCCGCATGCCCGAACCCCGCATGTCAGTGAACAACATCGGCACGTGGGAGTTCAAGAGTGCCCCTTGGGCCGGTCAGACATTCATCACCCGTGGAAAGAACGCCTACACCGGACGCAACGTTCCCGGATACACGCTTCCGGCAGTCGAGAACCCCGGCGGCGGTAGGTACGAGAACAAGACAATCAATCAGGCCATGGGTTGGCAGGGCGTCGATGTCTCCCGCCTCCAAGCGGGCAACTACTCCATCGAGCGCACCGCTGAGATTTACGCCCAAGACAACGGAACGGTGAAAATCAACACGCCCGCTAAGCTGGCGCTCACCTGCGGCCATGTCGGCGTGAACCCGAGTTTCGGCTATGACCCGAACTACAACGAGCCAGCCGCCTCCGAAGACCAATACGGCCAGCACGTCCGCGTCTTCTCTGTATCCGGTAACGAGGCGATTGTTGGTGTGACAGTTCCCACATCCCATACTCAGGCGGGAGCGGGATTCTTCCGCATCGGCTGGCGCGTCATCGCCGGTCAGCTTAACCTGCATAAGACCAGTGCCAACCCCGGCATCACCGACGGCAACGACTGCTACTCCCTTGAGGGGGCGGAGTTCACCGTCTACAACGGGGCCGGTCAGTCCATGGGCGTGCTCACCACCAACGCCAACGGCGACACCAACACCCTTGAGCTTCCCGAGGGCACCTACACGGTACGCGAGACCAAACCGCCCAAGGGCTATCTGCCCGCACCCGACCAGCAGGTCACGGTTCACGGCGGTCAGACCACCACGGTGCAGGTAAGTGACAAGCCTGCAAGCGACCCGATGAGCATTCTTGTCGGAAAGTATGACGGCGATAAGGAATACAACGCCAACAACCTACCGCAGGGTTCCGCGTCTCTTGAGGGTGCGGAGTTCACCATCGAGTACTTCGACACTGTGAACTATGACAGTTACGATGCCCTCAAGAAGGCTGGTGTGAAATCGACTCGTACTTGGGTGGTTCGCACTAATGCGAATGGATTCGCCCGTCTTGATGAAAACTCGCTTGTGTCTGGTGACGAGTTTTTCTATGAGAATGGTGTCATTACGATTCCCCGTGGTTCTGTTGCTATCTACGAGTCCAAGGCTCCGACCGGTTACAAGTTGAACTCCGATGTGAATTTCCAGAAGATTCAGGAGACTCCTCTTGATGGTGTCACAACCTTCAATATGCCTGAAATCCCGGAGACGGTGATTCGCGGCGGCGTGTCGGTCCAGAAGCTCGACTCTGAGACCGGGCAGACCCCGCAGGGCGGTGCTGATTTCAGCGGCATCTCGTTCTCCATCATCAACGACAATCCGAATGCGGTCACAGTCGATGGCAAGAGCCGCAACCCCGGTCAGACGGTGAAGACCATCGTCACCGACAAGAGCGGCGTAGCTAAGACCCCGGCGGACTGCCTGCCTTTCGGCAAATACATCATCCGCGAGTCGGATACAAACGACGGATACCTCAACACCTCCAACGAGATGCGCGTAACGGTCTCTGAGGACGGTAAGATGTATTCCTTCACCGCCAAGGATGACATTGTGCGCGGTGGCGTGAAAATCACCAAGCACGACATCGAGACCGGCACCGGCGACCCGCTCGGCGGCGCGTCCCTCGACGGCACGAAGTTCGAGATTAAGACCCTTAACGAGAAGCCCGTCATCGTCTCCGGCGTGACCTATACCAAGGGTCAGGTCGTTCATGCCCTAACCATCAAGGATGGCGAGGCGAGCACCAGTGCTCATCTGCTGCCCTTCGGTCTCTACTCCATTCAGGAGGTCAAGGCGGGTGAGGGTTACCTGCTCACCGACGGCGAGCCGCATGAGTTCCGCATCGCCAAGGACGGCGTGCTGGTGAACCCCTTCGATGGCGCGTTCGAGAATCAGGTTATGCGCAGCGACCTTGAGTTCACCAAGAAGGGCGATGACGGTCAGGACCGCCTCGCGGGTGTGGCCTTCAAGCTCACCTCCAAGACCACCGGCGAGAGCCATGTGGTCGTGACAGATGAGAACGGCTACTTCTCCTCCGCCTCCTCTTGGAACAAGCACACCCATGAGACCAACGCCAACGACTGGGCGCTGGATGCCGATGGTGTCATCGACAGCTCCAAGCTGGACGCCACCGCAGGCGTCTGGTTCGGCGGCACAACGCCGGATGACTCCAAGGGTGCACTGCCCTACGACACCTACCTCATCGAGGAGCTTCGCTGCTCCGCCAACGAGGGCTACCAGCTCATCGAGACCTCGGTCATCGTGAGCCGCGACGGCAAGGTGTACGACTTCGGCACCCTCACCGACGTGAAGGCCTCCATCACCACCAAGGCATACGACCCGATGGATGGTGACTCGAACATCGGCATGGGCAACTTCCTCACGATTGAGGACAAGGTGGCCTACGCCAACCTCTTCCCCGGTCGCCGCTACAAGCTGGTCGCGGAGCTGCACGATGCCAATACCGGCGACCTGCTGTCCGAGGACGCGACCGTGGAGCACACCTTCACGGCTCAGGAGCCTTCCGGCTTCGAGGTCGTCCGCATCGACGGCATCGACACCTTCGAGCTTGCCGGTAAGACCATCACGGTCTACGAGAAGCTGTACGACGATGGCGGTTCCCTCATCGCCAAGCACACCGACAAGGATGACGTGAACCAGCAGGTCACGGTCATCGCCCCTGAAATCGGCACCACCGCAGTAGATGGCGCGGACGGCGACAAGCTCGTCTCCACCGACGATGCGGCCACAGTGGTCGATACCGTCCATTACAGGAACCTCATCCCCGGTCGCCGCTACGCCCTCGTCGGTGCCCTCTTCGTGAAGAAGACCGCCGAGGATAGTGAGGTCACCGGTGAACCCCTTATGGTCGATGGCGCTCCCGTGGTGTCCTACACCACCTTCACGCCCGAGACCGCAGACGGCGATGCCGATGTGACCTTCACCTTCGACTCGCTGGCGCTCAAGGACGGCACCCAGCTCGTGGCTGCCGAAGTGCTCTTCGGCATTCCCTTGGAGCCAAGTGACCTCACCGAGCCTGATGCCGACGCGCTGCTCGAATTGATGGAGAATGCCGAAGACGTCTCCACTTTCCTCGCCAAGCACTTCGACATCGAGGATTTGGGCCAGACCGTCACCATCAAGAACCCCAAGATTGCCACCACCGCGCTGGACGGCATCGACAACGACAAGAACGTGGTCACCGATAGCGAGACGGTCATCGTGGATACCGTCGAGTACCACAACCTCGTCCCCGGCAAGGAATACACCCTCAAGGGTTCCATGCAGGTGAAGGGCGAGAAGGACGGCAAGCCCGTCGCGAAGCCCCTTGAGGTCGGTGGCAAGGCCGTCACCGCAGAGACCACCTTCACGCCTGAGAGCGCCCACGGCACGGTCAACGTGACCTTCGCCTTCGACTCCCGCGACCTTGAGGACGGCACCCAGCTCGTGGTGTTCGAGAACCTTGAGCGCGTCGGCAACGTGCTCGTGACCCATGAGGACATCGAGGACATCAACCAGATGGTGGTCGTGACCGTACCCGGCATCACCACCTCCGCACGCGATGCCATCGACGGCGACAAGGATGTGGTCGTGGATGACGAGACTACGGTCATCGACACCGTGGAGTACAAGAACCTCGTCATCGGCAAGGAGTACACCCTGAACGGCAAGCTCTACTCCAAGAGCACCGGCAAGCCCCTGATGGTGGGCGACAAGCCCGTCACGGGCCAGACCGTCTTCACGCCCGAGAAGGCCGATGGCAAGGTCGAGGTGACCTTCACCTTCGACTCCCGCAACCTTGAGGACAAGACGGACATCGTGGTCTTCGAGAGCCTTGTGCGCTCCGGCACCGAGCTTGCGTCCCACGCCGACATCGACGATAAGAACCAGACCGTCACCATGACCCATCCTGAAATCGGCACCACCGCCGTGGATGGCGCGGATGGCGACAAGAACGTCATCACCGATGACACCACCGAGGTCATCGACACCGTGGAGTACACGGGCCTCATCCCCGGCAAGACCTACACATTGAAGGGCAGCCTCCATGTGAAGGTGACCGACGAGGAGGGCAACGTCACGGAGAAGCCCCTTGAGGTGGATGGCAAGCCCGTCACCGCTGAGACCACCTTCACGCCTGAGAAGGCCGACGGCAAGGTCGATGTGGTGTTCCACTTCAACTCCCTGACCATCCCCCACGACACGGAAATCGTGGCCTTCGAGTCCCTTGAGAAGAGCGGCGTTGAAATCGCCACCCATGTGGACATCGAGGACAAGGCGCAGACCGTCACGGTCAAGCACCCGTTCATCACCACCTCCGCGCTGGACGGCATCGACGGCGACAAGAACATCGTCACTGATGACGAGACGGTCATCGTGGACACCGTGAAATACTCCGGCCTCATCCCCGGCAAGGAGTACACCTTGAAGGGTTCCATGCAGGTGAAGAAGTCCGATGGGGACGGCAACCTCACGGCGGAGCCTCTTGAGGTGGATGGCGAGCCGGTGACGGCTGAGACCACCTTCACGCCTGAGACCGCCAGCGGCGAGGTCGAGGTGACCTTCACCTTCGACTCCCGCGCCATCGCCGACAAGACGGACATCGTTGTCTTCGAGTCCCTTGAGCGCATCGGCGTTGAAATCGCCAGCCATAAGGACATCGAGGACGGCAAGCAGACCACCACGGTCACCCGCCCGCAAATCGGCACCACCGCGCTGGACGGACATGACGGCGACAAGAACGTCGTGACTGACGGCAAGACCACGGTCATTGACACCGTGGAGTACAAGAACGTCATCCCCGGCAAGACCTACACCTTGAAGGGCAGCCTCCATGTGAAGGTGACCGACGAGGAGGGCAATGTCACGGAGAAGCCTCTTGAGGTGGACGGCAAGCCCGTCACCGCAGAGACCACTTTCACGCCCGAGAAGAGCGACGGCAAAGTCGAGGTGACCTTCACCTTCGACTCCACCGGCATCCCGCAGGACACCGAGATGGTCGCATTCGAGAGCCTTGAGAAGAACGGCGTCGAACTTGTGGCCCACGCCGACATCGAGGACGGCAAGCAGACCACGACCGCCCATGTGACGGGCATCTCCACCACGGCCACCGACGGCCTCGATGGGGACAAGAACGTCATCGCGGATGCGGAGACCACCATCACCGATGAGGTGGCCTACGAGAACGCCCTGACCGGCATCGGTTACACCATGACCGGTATCCTCATGGATGCCGAGACCGGCCTTCCCATCCTCACGGGCGAGGGCAGCGAGCAGTACACCGAGGCGGATGTCGCGGCGTTCATGCAGCAGCTCCTCGACGTGCTCGGACTCTCCGCGCAGGATGAGGATGAGGGTATCGCCGACATCGTGGTCTCCGATGAGACCGCCGAGGACGGTTCGGTGAAGAAGTCCCAGACCGTGCGCGTCCATGCGGACGGCACCTTCGAGGTCATCGACACCACCTATGAGACCGATGAGGACGGCCTGACCTCCGCCACCGTGGACACCACCGGCAAGGTGGGCTACGATGCCCTGACCGATGAGCAGAAGGAAGCCGTCTCCGACGTGGCCGTGCTCAAGGACTCCGGTATCGTGCTCAACTACTCCGCCACCGGCGAGCTGCCGGTGTCCATCGACATGGATGCCCTCGGCAAGTTCATCGGCGACAACGAAGACCTCATCTCCCATCTGGTCTACCAGACCGCCGAGTTCACCCCGGAGAAGTACGACGGCACCGTGACCATGGACTTCCACTTCAACGCCAACGATGTCATCGACCGCCTCGGCGGCGAGACCAAGGACATCGTGGTGTTCGAGGTCATGTCCAAGAACGCGGTCGCGGATGAGGAGGGTTCCGCCCCTGTCATCGTCGCCTCCGAATGCGACCTCGATTCCGAGGAGCAGACTGTGAACCTCGTGCCCACCGTCATCGGCACCACCGCCACGGACAAGTCCGACGGCGACCACACGCTGATGGCCGGTAAAGATGCGGTAATCACCGACCGCGTGGCCTACGAGGGCCTGATTCCGGGCAAGGAATACACCCTCAAGGCGACGCTCATGGACAAGAAGACCGGCGAGATGCTGTCCATCAACGACCAGCACGTCACCGCCGAACTCAAGTTCACGCCCAACAGCAAGAACGGCACCATCGACATCGACCTCGGCAAGTTCGACGCCTCCTCCCTCGACGGCCACGACCTCGTGGTATTCGAGGAGCTGTACAAGCAGACCGAGCAGGGCAACGAGGCCACCGAGGTTCTGGTCGCCGAGCACAAGGACATCGACGATGAGGGGCAGACGGTCACCGTGACCACCACGCCTCCCGGCGGGTTCTTCGGCAAGACCGGCGGCAACGACTTCTTCATCGTGGTCTCCATCGCGGCACTCGCCGTGCTCGCGTGCGGCTGCGCCTACTACGGCATCAAGAACCGCCGCGCCGCGAAGGCCGAGGATGCCGCAGCCGATGAAGGCGGCGACACCAAGGGCGGCGATGTCTCGGGCGACTCCGAGGCCTAACCCACTGCACATGCTGCGGGCGCTCCGTCCATGTAAATGGGGAGCGCCCGCCCTATCCCAGAAAGGGGGACACCCATGGATGACAAGAACCGTCTGAACGACGGAGAGAAACCGCAGACCCCCGCCGACCGCGAGGCCAAGGCCAAGCGTCGCATCCTCGTCGGTATCGCGGCGGGTGCCCTGCTCGTCGCCGGTCTCATCACCGGCGGCATCTACCTGTCCGGCAGGCAGGGCGGCACGCCCACAGCTCCCGGCTCCGGCACCCCGACCGGCCAACAGGAGCAAGTCGATGGCGAGAAGCCCTGCGAGCACGACTGGACGGTCACCTACAAGACGGTGCATCACGACGCGGTGACCCACACCGAGAACGTCCCACCGGTCTACGAGGCCAAGACCAGCTACCACACCGTGTGCAACGACTGCCAGCAGACCATCGACGGCATCGCCGATGCGCATATCAAGGACACCGGTCACTCCGGTTACTCCACCAACGTGCCCATCACCGGCGAGGTGCTGGTGAGCGAGGGCTTCACACGCGAGGTCACCGATTCCCCGGCCTACGATGAGTCCGTGCCGGACAAGCTCGTCTGCACGCTCTGCGGCGAGGAGAAACCGGCGGCTGCCGAGTAGCGACCCTCTCTCTCAAGACCCGGCACCCTGTAATCGGGATGCCGGGTCTTTCTCATGAAGGCGATTCAAAAGTCGGCAACGACGGATGATATGATTAGAAGCTAGGAGGTGAACGGACTTGAAGAAGAGAACGAAATCGCGCATCGCGCTCGCGGCATCGGCGGTCTTCCTACTGAGTGCCGCAGCGATGTTCGCCTTCCTCCTCTATTGCAGGCAGGCGGCGCATACACCGCCCTCGCCAGACGCGACCCCCGAGTCCACGGTGGAGGACGACGATGGGTTTCCTGCGGTCGATTGGGATTACTGGCAGGACATCAACCCGGATGTCATCGGTTGGGTCACCATCCCCGGCACCACCGTGGACTCCCCCATCTTGCAAGCCCATGGAGACGCCCCCGGCTATTACCTCAAGCACGACGTGTACGGCAACTACAACCCAGCCGGTGCCATCTACCTTGATGCCGATTGCGAGGAGCTGGGGCTGTCCAGCCGCAACGCCGTCATCTTGGGGCATCATTTCTGGAACGACAAGAAGGTGGCCCCCATGGGAACCGTCGCCGATTACAAGGACGAGGACTTCGCCCGCGAGCATGCTCGCGTGCTTATCCAGACCCCGACCGCGAAGATGACCTACGAGGCGCGGTTCGCGCAGATAGTCAACGGTCGCGAGCGCAACAAGCGCATCGACTTCGAGGGTGAGGCGGACTTCCGTGCATGGTATGGCGAATCGCGTGCGAACGCCGCCATGGTGCTCGATGCCGAGACGGAGCCGGAACAGGTCATCTCGCTCGTCACCTGCTCTTACAACATCTGGGTCGATAACGAGCGCACCGTCCTTGTCACGAGTATGCAAGAAACGGACGGAGATATGCCAGAATATGCACAAACCGCCATGGACGAATCCTGAGCCTTTTGGCGGCAATCCGACATACGGCTGGCATCAGCATAGGCCCCACCCTCTCAACGCCCCGCAGACGCGATTCTGCGGGGTCGTTTTTTCCTGCAACCTTTTGAAAATCGGCATCGGGTCGCCGTCCATGCGCGTTGATATAATGATGCCATCGGCTGACGCGGAAAGGACTGAAATGAAAGAGCAGAAGAAATCGAAGTCGCTTGAAATCGTGGAGAAGCAGCGGGCGCTCGTGGTCGAGAAGATTATCGAGGACATGAAGCGCGACGGACTCCATTGGTCGGAACCCTACATCCCCTCCCTCAGCCCGCACAACCCGGTATCCGGCACGGTGTATCAGGGCGGCAACCGCTTCCATCTCGGTTTCGTGGGATACATGCGCGGGTTCACGGACAACCGCTGGTGCACCTTCAACCAGATTCGCGATAGCGGCTGGCACCTCAAGAAGGGGGCCAAGGCCGCGCTCATCGAGAAATGGCGCGAGTTCTCCATCAAGGAGGAGAACAAGGACACGGGTGAGAAAGAGGTCACCGGCCACTACCTGCGCTGCGTGGGCTATTGGAACGTCTTCAACGCCAGCGAGATTGAGGGCATCCCCGCCCCACCGGTACCGGAGCATGTGAGCGACCGCACCGCCGCCATCGCAGACGACCTCATCCTCTCCTCCCGCTGCCCCATCGTGGAAGCCATGCGCTATCAGGCGAGCGCCGGTTACGCCCCCGGCTCCGACCGCATCCTCATCGCCCCGCGCGAGACCTTCCTATCGGATGAGACGTTCACCCGCGTGCTACTGCACGAGATGACCCATTCGACCGGACACCCCTCCGCCCTCAATCGCGGCTGCAACACTGACTTCGGAAGCCCCGAGTACGCGCAGGAGGAGCTTGTGGCCGAACTCGGCTCCCTTTTCCTCTCCGCAGACCTCGGTATCCAAAGTGCCGACTACGAAGGGGAGCATTACGAGAATCACGTCTCCTATCTGCAATCGTGGATGCACGCGCTGGAAGACGACCCATCATACCTGTTCAAGGCGGCGGCGAAGGCCGATAAGGCGGGCACCCTCATCATCGGGCGCTACAACGATGTCTTGGAGAAGCACCACGACCGCGACGTGGAACGCGCACCCGAGAAGGTGTCCCTCAAGGGCGAAGTCACAGCCATGAAGGACGCGGCGAAGAGCCATGATGAACAGGCCAAAGCGCCTGAAATCGCGGTCTCCGCGCGGTAGAAAACAGTTGTGGAAATGGCTAAAATGTAGTATAATAGTAGTGTAGAAAGCTATCAAACTTTAGATATAGGAAGGAACTAAGGAAGAGGTGAAGAGAGATGAAATATCGCACAATAAAAGGCGGATACAAAGTACCTATGTTTACAAAAGGTTGGGAGACAGGTAGATTCGCCATTGGCCTGATTTTCGGTCTCTTTTCAATCTGGCCGACTTCGTTCTTTTATAGGAAGGCATTCCCAAACATTCCTACCGTGAGAAGAATCGCGCTCAGGTACACATGGTTGGGCGCAGCAGTGAATCTCATTCTCTTCGCCCTGTCTTTTAATGTCTAATCCATCTGGAACGACACAGGTCGATGGAATCACCTATAAGGAGGCAATCAATATGGAGAACACATTAAAACCAGTGCCTTGGCACTTTACCATCGTATTCGATGAAGACAAGGCGATGCGCAACGGATACGATGTTGATACGCTCTATGACTATGTTGGTGAAAACGTCGAACCTCTTGGCAACATCCGAATCGGTCGCGGGTCTTGGCAAGCCAAGAGCAGAGAAGTTCAGTTCGGCGCTCAGTGTCCAGCTGTCGCGATGCTCGTAAAACAACCTTGGGTTATGATGAACATCAAGTCTCTCACGACTTACGAAGACATGAACGAGCCTGATGGTGAGGACTATCTGGCGATAGTGCGCCGCACGCGACCCGAACTCATCCTCGGCTAGTCTTCAAAGAGATTGGAATAGTCATGGAACTCGACCGCAAAGAGTTTCACTTTGACCTTGATATAAAGCTCCTTAAAGATGTCTATCCATCCAAGCATGGAAACGCGTGGAAGAGCGCATGGTCTGACATCAAGAACCTCATGATGCGAAATGGTTTTGACCACCAGCAGTATTCCGGTTATGAGTCGATAGGAAGAATGAGTTATCAAAACGCGTATTTCGTCATCGACACACTAATCAGTGAGTATCCGTGGCTCACCGATTGCGTCAAAGCCGCGACATTTACAGAAATCGGACAGCGATATAACTTGACCGAAGAATTGAAAACAAAAGGGAGCGTCAGTAATGACGTTCCCTTTTCTCGCGATACGCGCAAGGAAATCCATTTCGACTTGAGTATAGAAGCACTCAAGCGCTCTTATTCACCATTGAGTGCTCATGCTTGGAAGAAAGCATGGTCTGACATCCGTCTCTTTTTAGAATCTCAGGGTTTCATTCATACGCAATACTCCGGTTATGAGTCTTCCGTAAACCTTTCAATGGACTCTATCTGTTTGACTCTGAACAGTCTTATCTCTGAGCTTCCTTGGTTCCCAGAGGCGGTTAAAATCGCGACTGTCACCGAGATAGGCGACCGACATGATGCACTGGCTTATATCAAAGAGCAGCACCCAGTGGTCGCCCCCACCCCAATTATGACTCCCAATCGCACCCAACAGGTATCCTGCCTTCGCGTTGAGGCCAATATGGCGAGAATGGCATCCAAAGTGCTTGAACGCAACCAGCTGACTTGCAGCATGCACGCCACTGATAGAGAAAGCAGATAACAGAACTCGGCGCGGAGCCGTTGTCAACGGGACGTGGAATACCGGAGCCTTGGCGAGGATATGCCGCGAAAGCCCGTTTACAGGAGGCTCACGGGGAATCCTCTCGGTGAAGGAAAGGAGGCCTCCTGCTTTCCCTGCTCTCCGGCGAGGATGGGTTCGGGTGAAACCCGAGATACGGGTCAAGGGACGCGTCCCTTGCGGGGTTCGGGGTGGAATCCCGAAATGAAGGACATTGCTTCTGTGAAAACTGATATATGACGAAGCCCCCGACAATCAGAGTCAGGGGCTTTTCTATACGAACATATCTGTATGCTCTATTTGGTGGCGGGACATCCAGAACACTTGTAACCAGTAGTCACCGTCTCATCCCAAGCGGGAGACACCTCAACCGTCTCATCCCAAGCAGGAGACACTACTATACTATTAGGAGAATAACTGCCACACCCGTAGTTTCCTGACATGAGTTGAGATTCACTATGCGCTCCCCAACTATCATCTGTATCGAATTGCGCACCGCATCCATTACAAACGCAGACTGTCTTATATACCGCATCATGATGAACTGTCTTATATACCGCATCATGATGAACTGTCGTGGTCTGCGCAATCCAATTATGGACATGCTGCGGCTTGCTCTCACTGCTGCCGTTGGAGCCGGAGTTCCCTCCATTGCCGGTGCTACCGCCATTACCGCTGGATGTGCTATTACCGCCGGTATCGTGCTTGGACGCGCCCGCGTTCCCGCCTGACGGCTCGTCGGTCACGACCTCCTCGGCCTTCTGGCTCTCCTCGTCCACCTTGTCCTTGTCGGCGTTCGGGTTTGCCTTGGCGTTCTCCTTGACCAGCTCGATGACCTTGGTGCCGTTCGCGCCGGTCAGGGTCTCGTCGCCCTTCTTCACGGCGTCGCCGACGGACTTCACGATAGCGTTGAGCGCATCCGCGTCGGCCTTGTCAGCCGCGATGGGCTTGAACTCGAAGGGCAGTTCATCCCCCGTGTCCTTCCCATCCTTGTCTTCGGCCTCGGACTTCACCTTGGCGGTCTTGGGAACCTCGTAGATGGAGCCGTCCTTGTCCACGGGGCTGATGAAGGAGACCTCGTACTCGCCCTCTGCGGGCACGTCGAGCGCATGTGGCTCGTTCGCGTCGTAGGCGTGGTAGTAGTCCACCTTCTCTTCCTTGTTCACGATGTGGGCGATGACCGGTGAGGACTCGCCCTTCACCCAACCGTCCGCCTTGGCACCGAGCTGGATGACCTGCTGCTCCTGCTTCTCAGTCTGCTCGATGGGCGTAGGCTCCTTCGGCTCCGGCTTTTGCGAAGCCGCGTACCAGACACCGCCTCCGATGAGGGCGATTGCCAGCAGCCCGCCGAGTCCAGCCATCACGGCCTTCTTCTTGTCGAACTCATGGCCGAAGAGCACGATGGTGCCCTTCTTCCCGGTGTCCTCATCTTCAATCGGGACGTGCGGCATCTGCTGCGTGCCCATCTCCTGCTTATCCTTATCGAAATCCTTCTTGTCTTCCATGACCAATCTTCCTTTCAATCCCGCACCGCGAGCGCGGCGCATTCTTCAATTTGAACCTATATGTATGCTCCCGCATCATCCGCACAGGATGTAATCACTTCTTATGAGAACATCTGCCAGACGATATGGACCAAGATGAACAGCACGAGCATGAGTGCCGCCCACTTGAGGAAATGGAACATGCGGTCCGGCAGGGTGACCATCGCAAGGCGCTCGATGCGGCGCTTCGACTCCAAGACCATCGTGTCGATGGCCTTCTTGCTGCGCTGCGTCGCCTCGTCTATATTGCGAAGGGTTATCTCCTCCGCCTTCTCCTGCGCCTTGTTCACGCCGTTGAGCGCGGCCTGCTCTGCGGAATGGGTCTCGTCCTTGGCGCTGTTGTACAGCTCCTCGACTCTATCGACCAGATTGCGCATCTCATAGAGCGTCTGGTCCATCTTCTTCACAGCCTGATTGACCTCCGCCCTCTGGGCATCCACGCTCTCCTTGAGCTTCTTCACTGAACCGGAGAGCCTTCGGTAATCGCTGATGCCCTCGGCCTTCTCATCGGCCTCGCCCACCAACTTGCGACCTGCGGCACGCATCTCACACGCCTCCTCGCTGAGGTTCCTGACTCCGCTGATGTGCGTCTCGACGCGTTCATCATCGCGTTCGATGTCTTGCATATCTGTCCCTTGTCCTAGAGATTCCTTGAGGTGCTTCGCGCTATATGCCATGCCGTCACGCCCCCTTCTCGCCCACCAGTCTGGTGCGGGTGTGGAAATCATCGCCTATGAGACCGGTGCGCATGATGTTCTGCAAGGCATCGGCGACCGTGATGGCGGTCTGGCCGTCATCGCACTGGGCGACGCAGCACCAGTTGCCCGGTCGATGCTCCAACCCATGGGCGCGGCGCACCTCCACGACCCACTTCTCCGTCGTCTGCCCCTTACCCATAGAACTCCTCCTGCTCGTGATAATCCTCGCTACTGATGTATTCCGGGCAGTTGGACGGGTTGATGCGGCATCCATCCAAATCGGGGTATTCGCATCCCAGATTTCTGCCGAGCCAATGGGCGCAATCCGCCTCCCTGCATTCATTGTCAGCCATTCGTTCTCCTTTCCAAGCAATAGTATTATACCATACTATATCAATAGTAAACTACTTTTCTCCAATTTTCCCCATCCCCGACCGAAGCTCGAAGATGTTCGCCAAGATGAGGGCGATACCGAAGTGGGTCATGGCATCCGACCCACTGGGTTCGCCGCTGAGCCACCGCGCTATCGCGATGAGCGCCCAGACGGCAGCTATCGCGTACCAGAGGATGCTCTGGATGAGATTGCCATCCACCTTACTCATCGGTGCGGACCTCCCCGTTCTTCCTCATCTTATGACGCATCACCTGTATGGCACGCACGCTCCTGCCGGTCATGCGGGAGATTTCCCTATCGGGAATGTTGTGTTCCATAACCAGCCTCCACTCCCAATCCCGCCACCTCGTGTGGCGGACCTCATCGTCACCGGGGCACAGGGCGTAGTTCCTCTTCCGTTGTCGGTTGCGGTACTCCCTTGCCCTCTCGCTGTCCGCGAAGTTCTTCAATGTCTTCGGCATCTATGAATCCTCCAACATCTTCAACGCGTTAGGTATCCGTTCCATGACCTGCTGAACCGTACCCGCCATCACCTCCTTATCAATGGACGCCGCAGCAGCGACGCGGCAGTTCCATCGCCATATCAGCTCGGGGACGAACTCACCAGTCATCCTCGCTCCGCAATGGATGCAGGTGATGCCGAATAGGGGCGGGTGCTCCTTCGTCCCATTCCTCACCTTGCCGAGTGTGGGTTCGCACCCGCAGAAGGGACAAGGTTCAAAACCGCGTACAGTCATACTCATCTCCCATCTAATACATGAGGATGGAACCGCATTTCGGGCAGAAGGTCGGCACGTCCTCGGCTAAGATGTCGAACTGCGGCTCCGTCATCTCATCCAAATCGGTCATGTCCTGCGCGATGACACCGGCCCAGCCGCAGTGCGAGCACCAGATGCCATCGACCGGGTTGGCCGAGGATTTGTTGACGGAGTTCACGCGCGGCACGTACCTGCGGCTCTTGAAGCGCGAGGACTCGTGGCTGACCTCGATGTGCTCGGGCCACTCGCCCTCGCGCCAATTACCGGGAAGAATCTCGCTCAGATACATCGACGTCCCTCTCATGGTCGTGTGTGTTGCTACCATTGTAGCATACCATAAACCTATCAATGTGGAGACGTTGGGTATCTTCACGGGACCGCTACTTAACGCACGTCCGGTCGCTCATGCCCACGCTCATCCTTACCCATGGACGGTGCTTCGCGGCGCGGCTGGCTGCCGGACCCGCTCGTGCCGCCGCCCTTCTTGGGCTTGCGTGCATAGGGAACCTCGGAAGCCATCTCGACGCGCAGCTCGTCGGCACCGCGACGGTACGCAAGCCACAGGCGCTTCACCTCGGGGTCGTCCACGACCTCCTTGGGCGGGCGCTTGAGTTCGAGCTTCGGGAACGCGGCGAGGGCGGTGCCCTCCAAGCCATGCGCTTTCTTGCGGTAATCGAGGTAGGTCTTCCTCATCTCCTCTAGGTAGGCATCGCGGATGCCGGTGACGCGCTGGCGCTCGGCCTCGACGGCTGCACGGGCCTCGGCGATTTCCGCGCCCTTGGCCTCGATGTCTGCCTCCACGTTCTGCAAGAAGCGGTCCTCAAGGCCGTTCGCGTTCAGGTCGGCATCGAGCTTCGCGAGGGAGAAGGAATATTTGGAGTTGTCGGTGTCGGTGACATAGAGCTTGCCCTTGCGAAACTGGGTGTCAACGCCCCAGCCCTCAAGCATCTCACGATACTCGTAGATGTTCTCGGCCCTGTCAGCTGCGAGGCGGCACAGCTCGCGCAGGTTCATCTTGTAGGACTCCCCGCCGCGCCCCTCTATCTCCTTCTCCACCTTCGACGGCTGTTTCTTATGGACGGAGGAATTGCGCTCGTCGCGCTCCACCTGCTTCAAGCCCCATGCCTTGTCCATCTTGCGGATGCGGGAGGCACGTTCGACCTTGGCCTTCTGTCCTCGCCCCTCGTTAAGTCGCTTTTTCGTCTGGATGTCGGAGCGATTTATGACCATATGAACGGCATAGCGATTGGTTTTGTCCTCCTTGCAATACTCGTTGTGCAGGGCGAAGACCACCTCTTGGTTCGGGTAGAACTTCGCTGCGTACTCTTTGGCGTAAGCCATGCACTCCTCTGGTGTGAGCTTGCCGCCGTTGATGTCGCATTCATCCGGAAGGAAGGCGAGTATCTGATGGTACATAATCGTGTTCCTCGACGGCCTCAACTCACCGGTCTTCTTATCTCGAACCATTCGCGATGCCTTATCGTGACCGAAACGCCTGCGCGTGGCCTCCATGAAGGTCGCCCAGCGCTTGATGTTGGTGCATCCATCCATGTTCTGGGAATCACGGAGGAGAACCTTCTTGTCATCGTTGATGTAGGCACGGAGGTTGCGCTGGTGCCCTTTCTCCGTGACGGCACGCTGCTTGATGATGGTCAATGGTCATTCCTCCTCTCATCTATCATTTTCATCATCTACATATTTCCAATGGCAACCTTTATATTTCTTGCCAGACTTGCATGCTGCGCTTACTCCTCCGCTGTTTGGAGTAGACAGATGTAGTTGTGCCTCCGTCGCTGAGGTGAAGACCTCGCCGCTCTCGACACAGAGCACCTTCTTTGCATTATGCTTGTAATTTGACTCAGCCCCGATGGATTTTGCCACGCGACTGACATTCGAGGTTGACATGCCCAAAAAAGCTGCAATCTCCCGATAAGACTTATCGCCCTCTCGGATTAGCGTCTCTGCCTGAGCTATGACTTGCTTCGGAATACGTAAATCTGTCTCAAAACCGTTCTGACGAAGCACCTTTCCGACGGCGGTACCACTGCGTCCAACTGATTTCGCTATCGCAGAAATCGTCATCCCATTATTACGCAGCCTTATAATCTCCTTCTTCTCCTTGTCACTTATGGGTTTCGCTCTCGAATTACCTCTACATTTGCTAGTTAGCCTACGGACATAGGCATAAGCTGCGTCATATTTACAGGCAAGTTCATCTATTGACATACCGGCTTCGTAATCAGCGATGAGATTTTCAATATCAATCTTCTCACGTACAGGTTTAATGAGAGCGGTCATACCCGCCCCTCTTACAATCTCATAGCACTTATTTGCGTCTATCCCGAATCTTTCAGCCAATTCATATCTAGTATAAACACGGGGGTTCTCAATAAGAAAATCGAGTAAAGGCTTATTGCGTTCTCTTGCACGGGTTAGCTGCCCGTCGAAGTCGAAGCCTATCTCCTCCAAACGGTGTATCTGCTCAGTATTAAGCCTGCCAGCACGATATACGTCTCGCAGATAACATATTGTCGAGTTTTTATCCACCTCAGTCATCTACATACTCCCAGTGATAGCCGCGATAACGATTGCCGGAACGACATGCATGCGAGACACGGTTGCCATTCACGGAGTTAGGGCTGACGGACTTCTGAGCGTCATGAGCTGACAAGAAGACCTCACCTGTCTCGATGCAACGCGTGCGCTTTCTTCCTTGTCGCCAATCGCTTTGTATACCGGCAGCGCGTGCGATACGGTGAACATTAGACCTGCTGATACAGAATCTATCAGCAATTACCGCCCTACTCACTCCTTCTCTAAGACATTTCTCAATCTCTCCTATATCGGTTCTCGAAAGTCTTCTACTACCCGCTGCAATATCAGCCTCATTTAACACCTTTGCAACTGTGGCAGCATTTCGCCCGACAATATTGGCTATCTCAGTGAGAGACTTACCCTCCAAGCGCAGTGTGCAAATCCGCTCTGCCTCTTTGTTGTCTATAAACTTCGGCAAGGTTTTACCGGCTCTTCTCAGAATGGCTCTTACATAATCTACGGTAATTCCATAACGGACAGCCAAAGCATTTACATCTCGGATGTTCTCATAGTCATCCAGAAGCCCCGCAATGTTCACGCGACCTCTTACAGGCTTTACTAACTCCTCTAACCCTTGATAACGTATTATTCCGTAACACACATTCCAATCAACATCGAATATATTCGCGATTTCAGAGTATGTGTACTCATGCGGATATGTTCTCAAGAGGTCTGCAACTGACTCGCGTAGTGTCACGCCTCTTGCTTTCTGACCTATAAAGTCAAAGCCGATGTCATTCAACCGTCTAATCTGGTCTTCCCCCAACTTACCTTTCTTATATGCCTTTCTTACATCGGAGACGATTTGATTCAGGTTCTTATCTCTCATAGGATGCCTCCGTTCTGCGCCGCAACTTCCTCAAGGAAGGCAATCTTATCGTCGATGCTCATCTTCGGATTCAACGCCTCGCGAAGTTCAGCCGCGAGTTCGCGTGGGTCCTTAATCTCGTCAATGACATTAAAATCCTTTGGGTCGTGGATTGGCTTCTCACCACATTCCGTCATCTCACCATACGCGCGTTCCAAGCGCTTCTGCATCCCAGTGATGCCTCCGAGCGAGCCGAAGTTGTTGCAGAGGTCGAACACGAGAGGCGTTCCATTACTGCCGGAGGAGAGGGCACGACCAAGCTGCTGGTGGAAGATGACCGGTGACTTCGTGGGGCGGACCATCACGATTGCGTCTATGCCGCTGATATGCACGGCCTCGTTGAGCTGGTTGATGCAATAGAGCACCTTGAGGGCACCGCTATCATCGTCCCTGAACGTCTGGAAGTCCTCTGTGCCTGCGGTCGGGTCGGCGCTGGTCGTCTTATAGACGTGGATGTCCTCGTTCACGCCACGGAACCATTCATGACTCAACGCCATGAACTCTTGCAGCTTCTCGTTGTTGGGACAGAACACGATTATCTTCGCATCGCTCTTCTTCAAGTGCTTCGCGATAGCCGCATCAACCCCTCCTGCTTCTTGCAGTGAGCGACGCAACTCCTCGTACTTCTTCTTGAACTTCGAGTATTTCTTCTTGTCCTTGACCTGCTCGATGGAGACCTTCAACTCCCCCAATTCCTTGGGAGCGTCGTAGAGTGCGATGACGTACTTCGGGATGGGCAGGATTCCGCGAAGCCAAGCCTCCTCAAGCTCCATTCTGCTGGCGACGTTGCCCTCGAAAATCTCATCCGCCATATCTCGCCCGTCATCAGAGAAGCGGATTGGGGTCGCGCTGAAACCAAGCAGCTTGGCATCGGGGCTGCCGTCAATGAACCACTGGACGCCCTTGCTCCACTCCGGTGCCCCGCAATGATGGAACTCGTCTAGGATAATGTAGTCGTACTGTAAAGTTACATGCTCGCTCCTCGCACTCACCATCGCAGAGGAGTACGTCTTGAATTGCAGATTATCGGGATGGAAGCCCGGTGCCATCTTCTCAAGGTTGTCCATCTGGTCGATGAACATGTAGTCGTTCGTGCCGAGAAGCAGGAAGCGCTTATCGGGGTTGTTCTGAACCAGCTTCGCGATAATGACGAACTTGCCCGTGCCTGTCGGCTGGATGACGCATGCGCGGTCGCTTTGCGAGAGCATACCGCATAGCTTTTCATAGGCAATCTGGTTGTGTGGGTAAAGCTCGATTTGGGAGTCCATGTCAGTTATCCTTTCTGTCCTTGATTTCCTTACATCCAATATAGGACTTTGCGTTCGCAGTGCGGGCACTTCGCCGGTAACCCGGCAAGCACGCGGCGCTCGTTCAAGTTGAAACCATGGATGAATGTGTGGCCGCACTTGGAGCACTCGTACCAATACTCCATCGCTTTGTGTCTCCTGTTGTGCTTGGCTTTGTATTTGACGGTGCAGAACGCATCATCCTTCGGTTGGATGGTGAGAATCACGATTCCGCCTCCTCATTATCGTTGAAATCATGGTCGGTGATATAAACCTTATGCCGCGCTGCCTCCTCGCAAAGTTGGCCGAGAACATCTGAGACTTTCAAGAACATGTCACCCTCACGCGTCAGGACACGAAATGTCTCGTCTGCGTTATAGACATCCACGCCGTATGTGTTCAAAAACTTCATGAGCTGGTTCAGGTTCACGCCTTGTTTGTGTAACTCGGTCGCAATCTTCTCGATGGGTCGTACATCAATCATCGTAATGTTCAGGTTGTCGGTATGGATGAGTGCTGTACGCACATATTCCGAAACCGTCATCCCCAATTTGGCAGCCTTGCGTTTAATGATTTCCCTTTCCTTATCTGTCACACGGATGAGAATGCTTCTCTCTTTCCTGCTCACTTCTATCTATGCCTCCTTTAGGGAAATGAATATTTGATTTTGGAAACGGTGCCGCCGCCGTTTCCAAAATCACGAAAAGCCGCCTTTTCGCTTAACCGAAATCGGTGAAATGGTAGCTCTCGTTAGGTACCTGACGACCGATTGAGAACCCCCTTTTGGTAGGCTCCTAAAGCCGTACAAAAGCAAGATGGAAGGGGATGTACAAGTGCGGTTTTACCGCGATTGTATATACACTTCCTACATCTTGCAACTCGAAGAGCGACCTTGGTCGGTGAGCACTGCTATTGTAGCAGTGCGAGAGCCTTCCCGGACGGGAAATAGGGGTGCCGCCGCCCCTATTTTCTGGCCGGGAAGGCGGTGTCTCCCGGAGCTTGCGGAGGGAGACAGAAAGGTGGGGTGCCGCCGCCCCACCTTTCTCAAATCCGCGAAACGCAGACAGATGATTTGGTTTTCCCGACTTGGCAGTCATGTATTTTCAGACGCTCGCGAACGGATGGATGTACTTTGCTTCGGCATGGGAACGCCGCCCCGTGAACCGGTATCGCGTGATTCTCAAAATCGGTCGCGCCGTTTTCTGGATGGCGGTGAATCGAAAATCTCGGAGGGCGGTGATGCGAGGCGGCGAATCTCAGAAGGTGGTTTCAGGCCACGGGTCTAATCGAAATTGGAAACGTACCAACGGCCATTCTCCACCACGATGCTGCTCCTGCCGAAATCGACATCGACAAAGATACCATCATCCTCGATGACGCGAATGTCCACGCCGTCGAAAAAGTCATAGTAACCAACGATGTCGCTGTGAAGCTCATCCACGCACATGTCGCAGACGACCTTGCCGTTGGACTTATCGTAGATGAGGAACCCATCGTACTTCTCCGGGTCGGTGACGTAGGTGTCGAAGTCGATGATTCCGTTCCCGGTCTTCTCAGCGAAGCTGTTCAACATGCCGATAATGAAGACGGGTGCGTAATCGTGAAACATGCGATGTCCTTTCAGAATCAACCTGTTACTTGTCGAGGGCTTCGGCGAAGACGCAGCAGCGGTAGCCCGCGCTCGACATGTCACCCTCCTTGGGCGGGTCGTTGTGCTTATAGAGGACCGCACGCCTGCCGACCCAGTAACTCGTCCCGTCATCGTTCTTACGTCCCCACAGCCACTCCGCGACCTTGCCGAGGGGGAAGCCGTTGAGGAGCGGCGAAGGAATCATCTCGTCCTCATCCTTATTCAACGTGCGGTAGGTGATTTCGTATTTGTCGGAATTGGCTTTCGTGGGAACTCGCTTCACGCTGACGATGGTGAAGTGAATCTTTGTCGCCATCGCCACTCGGTAGGCTAGGCTGTTCTCATCCTCGGCATCGACGATTGCCCTTACGCACAAACCCACCTCGACAGGTCTTGGTTGACGACCCTTCACGATGGCGGCGGTCATATAGGCCACTGGAAGAATCTCGCGATAGCGTTCATCGGTCATCTTGTTCTTGCGCTCGTCCATATTGCGTCTCCCTTCGTCACGGACGGCTGAAATGGGAAACCGCCCAAACGGGCGGCTCCGTGTTCCTACTTCAACTTCGCTACCAGCTCGATGATTCCCTCGCGCTGGCGGCGACCGAGACCCTGCACGCGGCGGTTCTCGGCGATGCCGAGCTTGCGCATGATGTCATCGGCCTTCGCCTTGCCGATGCCGGGGATGCACATCAGGAACTCGTGGACGCGGATGCGCTTGGCGCGGTCAGCTGCAAGGGCGTCGGCAAGGGAAATCTCCCCCGTCTTCACGAGTCCCTTGAACTCCGTTCGCTCGCGGCGGGCCTCTGCGGCACGCTCAAGCGCGGCCTTGCGCTGCTCGTCGGTCATCTCGGGCAGGTTGTTGTTCTCCATCTTGATACTCCTCACTCTCCGGCTAAGCCGGTCTGCTTGTTCTCAGATGCCGCCTTGCGCAAACGCCAGCGGCGGTTCGAGATGAACTTCATCGAGCGCTTGATGATTCGTGAAAGCTCTCTATCGGGAATCCTCTGGATGAGAACCAACTTATCCTCGTCATCCGTCCAGTTTCGCCGCTCGTACTTGAAGGCCGTCCGCGCGTAATAGCGCTTGTGCTCGGCACGCTTGCGCTCACGTTTCGATGTGCTCAACTCACTCAACCTTCTCATCTCGCGAAAATCTCGATGATACCTCTGCTAAAGAGACTTCATACACATCACTCACCTCATAAAACTTCGCGTTACGCGGTAAAAACACCAACTGCACGGTATGTCCGCCATAGTAGAAGGGGCCACCGTATCGGCACTTATGGATGGACAGCTCCACCGCCGTGCCATCGTCCTCATCTTGCGCGATTGACAGAACGGCATCGCAACGCTCCATGGCCGTCTTCACATTAGCGCTATCGCGCCAACCGTGCGCAGTCAACACGACCGCCGCATTGCAAGAGTCCGCGCACTTCTTCAAACAGTTGTAGAGGCTAGTGGGGCTGCAATCAAAATCATCCAATCCGTCTACCACAATCACGGTCGATTTCCCGCGCCCGGAATTATCGACATACGCAAACTCGCTGATAACATTCTCTAGCTCAACTACGGTAGATGGAATATCACGAAGCTTTATATCCAATTTGGAGAGGTCTTCTAAAGCAGTCAGAATCTCATCGCTCATGACATTGGCATCAGAATGCAATCGCAAGGCTGTATGAATGGAGGCGAGAGATGTTGACGCAAGCATCTTCGCAAAGCACAAATCGACGCCATCATGTGTAAAGAGAAGACACCTATAGCCTTGCGCGGCGGCATTTAGACAGATGTTCATCGCGAATGCGGATGTCCCCATGCCGGGTTTCGCAAGAACAGCCGTCACGGTCTTCGACAGCAGCCCACCGTTAAGTTCGGCATCTAAACCCGGCCAACCTGTCGGGATGAAAATCGACTTTTCAAAATTCAACTTCAACATGTCTACGCCGTCCACTTCTTGACCTCGACCACATCGTAGGTGGCGGCGAAACCGCTGGCCTTCGCACCGAGGGTGAGCGCGTCGCAGACGGCTACCGCCTTGTCGAACGTCTCGCACCACGCGACGGCCACGCCGCCGACCACCATCACGACGTAAATCTTGTCGAGCTTCGCCTGTGTCGTGGTTGCCATATCGGCTCCCTTCTCCTCGTCTTTCTTGAACGGCTCCGTGTATGCCGGTTTCTCTTTCGGCTGTTGCGCCTTCGCCTTGGGCCGCACCTTCTCCTTCATCGCCTCCAAGATTCGCGCGTCCATGTCGGCACACCAATCGGTGTAGGCCTTGATGGCATCCTTGTTGGTGGCGCAGTTGAACATGCGGCGGTCCATCTTGCCATCGGGCATCTGGTACGTGCCCATGTAAGTCGCCCCGTGAGTCGGGCCGTAGAGCTTCCCGCGCCCGCCCTGTTGGTTGAATATTGGCTTATCGGGCTTCGACATCCGTCTCACCATCCTTCACCTCGACCGCGACACCCTCCTCGGCGGGCACGAGCCACGTGCGCCACTTGGAGACGAACACGTCCTTTTCGCGGTAGGCCGCGCGGAAGTTGCAGACGACGCAGATTCGCCCATCGCCCCCGCGTGCAACGCCGATGACCGTGCCAAGACCGAACTTCTGGGAGAGGATTTTGCCCCCGATGTGATAGCGGTTTCCGTAGGCATCGCGGGGGAGCGCATGGATGTACTTGTACACCCCGGTTCGCTTTCCCATCGCGCACCGCCTACGCGAACTCGGCTTCGAGGAGGCGGTTGATGAGAACGGTCATGTTCTCACCCGTCTCCACCTTATGGTATTGGAGCTTCGTGTGCATGGACTTCGGGATTCGGACGTTGATGCACACCAGCTCATCGACTTCCGGCTGCGCGTGCTGGATGGATGCCTGCTGGCGCTTGGACTTCTTCGCGGAGGCCATGAAGGCGTTACCGTTGTTAGACATACTTCTTCTCCTTCTCGTTGACGATGGAATCTGCCAGCTCCTCAAGAGCCGGGATGACGTGGCTGTGCGGGCTGTGCTCCGCGACCGACTTGCCCTCGGCTGCGGCCTGCGAGAGGGCGACAGCGCGGGGCACCTTCGCGATGACCGGCACCTGCTCGGACTCAAGGAACTCCACGAGCTGCTTGTCGAGCTTGCCGAACGCGTAGAAGTTGTTGACCACGAGGCGGATTGCCGCAGTTGTGCCAGAGTCCTTGGCGATTTGATAGGTGCGCATGGTCGGCTCCACATCGCGCGTGCTCGGGAGCATCGGGATGAGGATGACATCGGCGGCGTGGCACCAATCGCCCATGCCGTCGTTCAGGACACCCGCCGTATCGACAATCTGGTAATCGCAGGACTCCGCGAAGTCGGGGTCATCGCAGACCTCGTGGACGGAGCCGCCCTGCGGGTCGGTGGATACGAAAGCCACCGTGGAGCCTCGGCGCTCAAGCGCGAAGGCCAGCTCGTCGGCGAGGGTGGTCTTTCCCACCCCGCCCTTCTGGTTGAGGAACAGAATCGTGAACATGTGCATCAGTCCTTTCGTGTCTCGATTCATGTGCAGCTTAATCAGCGAGGTGCCATTCGTTCATCACGAGGATGCCGACCGTAATCAAGCCCTCCTTGGTGAATATAATCTCGTCTCCCTCCTCCGGTGCCACATCGCCGTCGATGGTGACGATTGAATACGGGGACTCTCCATGTACGGCAACTACGTCCTCGACCGTCCCCGACAAGCCCCTCACGTCCGCCGTAGCCATGAGCAGTCCCACAAGTCCACTGATGGTGATGAAGAGCGTGAAGCACGGCGGTCCGTAAAATTCGAGCCAATCGACCGCCCTATCGCGCCATGACATCTCACGCATGTCGCTCACCCCCGATGCGCTTTCGGTACTCCCGGCAGAGGGAGCGCACCGTCACGGCGTAGATGGCGAGCAGCACGGTGAACAGGAACGTGACCGCGAGCACACCGGGTGCGCTCAGGCCGATGTAGCAACCGAGCGCGAGGGCGATGATTGCCGCCGTCGGCACAGCCGCCGCGACCGTGATGCTCAGTTCCACATCATGCGGAGCCGCCTTGCGGGCGATATGGACTCCCTTGCAGTGCTTTCCCTTGGCAGTCATCGGCATCACTCCTCGTCCCAATCATCAAGGTCGTAGTTATCGCCGATTGCGGCTGCGTGGCAGAGCGCGCAGGAGAAGAGCAGCAAGATGGACATCACCACCGTCACACCGAGCGCCAACTGCCAACCAACCGCTCGCCAGACGAATGCCCCCAACAACGCCACCTCCGCGATGATTATGAGGACGATGCAGGCCATGAACAGGGTCATCCCCTTGTCCGGCTTGTCCACCACTCGGCCCTCCCTTCACTTGAAAAACGACATTGCGATGAAGATGGACGCGAGCAGCGCGGCGACCGCGATTTGCAGCACCCTCGTGCGCGTCATCTTCCTCCTCGCGAAGATATACGTGGAGTCGTGGGAGATGCTGGCGGCGGCGAGGATGACCGCCAGCATCAGGAACCCCCAACCGACTGCGAACGGGACCGGTCTCATCTCGAATCCTAGAACGGGATGTCCTCGGGATAGAGTTCGGGTTCAAGGTCCGGGGCGGGTGCCGCGTGGGACGGCTCGTAAGGGGCCGCTGCGGCATCGCCTGCCTGCTCGCGCTTGCCGCCGTTGAACTCAAGCTGGTCAACGATGACACTGAGCATCGAGCGCTTCTCGTCGTCCTTGACCCACTGCGAGTAACGCAGCTTGCCGTCGATGGTGACCTTGGTGCCCTTCATGAGGTACTTGGACAGCTTCTCGGCGCGGGTGCCGAACAGGGAGCACTTGACGAACACGGGGGCATCGACGTACTCGCCCTCGGCGTTCTTGCGCTTCTCGTTGACCGCGACAGTGAACCCTGCGACCGCGAGGCCGCTGGCGGTGGCGCGCATCTCCACGTCGCGCGTCAGGTTGCCCTCGATGATGACTCGGTTGATTGCCATGTCTGAATCCAATCTACTCGGATGTGACTACCTGCCTTTTCGGCACTACCAATATAGCAAACTACAATGCCAGTATAATTGGAATGTAGTAACCTCCATATCTTCTACACGCGGCGAACCCGCCACATGCCAAGGAGGGGCCGCCGGTCTTCCGGTGCCCCTCCCATGCCGCGCCTAGCACTTTCCAAAGCTCGTGACCGAGAACCAGTCCCCCTTGCCGACGGTCTTCAGCACACAGTAAAGAATCCCATCTGCGCACGTCTCCTTCGTTATGACGACATCGGAGGGCTTGACGTTCTTCCATCCGTACATCCCGCGAACCCACTTGTCGAGGAACGCCTTAGTGGGGTGGAACGAACGGGGAGAGGAATTGCGGTAGAAGTCGCGCCTCGCCCTCTCGCGCCTCTTGGCCTTCGCTCCATCCGCCTCACGGGCATCATCGACGTACCAGTCACCATCGACCTTGAAGAACACGCGCTCGCTGATGACGTTCCCCAGCTCAACCCAATCGAAGGACCCCTTCGGGGCGCGGCACTCGAACAGGATGCGCGAGTCCAGCCCCCGCAAGTTCGCGTAGCGACCACCCTCAGCTACCTCCTTCAACTCGGGGCGGCGGATGCCGACCGCGACGCGCTCGCGGCCACGGGAGAGGAAATGCACGCCCACGACATCGCTGTAACTCGCATTGTCCATCTCAAGGACCCAGCCGTCTTCGATGTAGCGATGTACAATGCCCGTGATGATGGCGTTCAGGTCGTTGCGCTTCATGGTGGGTTTCCTTCCCTCTCGATTGCCTGTGGCTTAATTATATCAATGTGCCATACTACCAATGTAGTAAACCACATTCCCACATACGCTCTCCACAAAGCCGCCCCCGCAGGGAACATGGTCATAGGGGCTTGCCCCTATCCTTGCCCTCCTCCATCCGTCATCCATGCGAACCAGCCGCTCCGTCCGCCGCGGTCGACATCCCCATAGCCGTCACCCCTTCCTCCTCTCTCACCGCCCTTCTTGCCGTCCGCCCCCATTAACCATCGTCTTCCCGTCGAGACATGGCGCAGCCGTGAATCGACGGGAAGGGCGATACCTCTGGGGAGTCCGAGGGGATGAAGTTCCCTCGTCATTCCTGACATGGGCATATCCAATCATCCCACGGCTCGTCAAGGTTATCTGATGATGCGAAGGTCTCGGGGATGCGGTCGTGATACGCGGTATGGGCGAGTCCGTATATCCACCCCGGCGCATCGCCGTCCCATCCTCCATGGGGATGCCGTGCAGACGCATCACATCGGCGAACACGGACGCGGCATGTCCGCGCTGTCCGTCATCATCAGGAAGGCTCCCGCCGTATCGCTTGAGGAACAACCGCAGCCTGCGGGGCGTGAGGGGCTTTTTGTACCAAGGCCCCTCGCAGCCGCCCATGAGCAGCGAGGTCTCGTCCCAGAAGGGGCTTTCCACCCCGGCTTGCAGGGTGAGCCGTTCGACCGTGAGGTAACAGGCGGTAGTCCCCCAATCGCCTTCGCGCATGTCCGGCATATCCCCTCCCCGACCTCTTATCTAGCCGCTATCACATCAAACTACAATACCATCAGGATAGATTAGTATCTATCTATATGAGCCACATGCCAAAGGGCACCCTCTCGGGTGCCCTACGGTGTCACCATCCCCGGTTCTCCCGTTCGGCCCTGCGGCGCTCGCGCTCGGCGCGACGGCGGGCGAACTCCGCTTGGATGCGGCGGTCTCGGAGCATACCGGCGATGTAGAGCGAGGCGGTCGCGATGACGATGCAGGCGATTCCCATGCAGAACTCGACCACCGTGCCGTCGCAATACCCGTAGACGCGGGCGCAGACAACGGCATCCTCGCAGAGGAACACACCGCTCCCGCCGAAACAGAGGCCCGCGACCGTGTACTTCTCGGTCTTGTCCATCTTCCCCATGTCCCCATCCCTTCCTCATTGGCTTGTGTCAATAGCATTATAGCAAACCACAATACTATAAATATAGTAAGACAGGCATCCACATATCCATCATAAAGAAAGGCACCCACTCGGATGCCCTCGCTTGGGTATATGCCCTGCCCTCACCATCGCGCGATATATACGTCTCGGTATTTGAAGAGGCCTTCCCGCCAGACCTCCTCGCCAATCTCAAACCCCCGCCCGCGCATGACCTCCAACGCTTCCCGCTTGGCATCGTCAAGACCGCCGACGAAGAGGACCGCATCGAGTCTGCCTTCATTGACGGCCTTCTCGATGTTCTTCTCGCAGCGCTCGACCATCTCCCGCCGCCTGCGGGCCTCGATGTCCTCCTCGTTCTCATTCGCCAAGATTCTCGCCGTCCTCGCATCGAGCATAGGTGTTCCCCTCTCTTCCAGTCCCACACGGGGAAGGGGCACCGCCGAGGTGCCCCCTGATGTTTCCATATCCGGCTACTCGTTGAAACGGCAACGGGAATCTAACCAATCCGCCACCTCATGGAAGGCGTCTGCATCCACGTCCCACGGCATGACCACCCAAATCTCAGTGAAGGGGTCGTTAGCCTTCCACTGGTCCACATCCTCCGCGAACACCACATGGAGGTCCGGTCGCTCGGCTCCCAACTCCTCCGCACGTCCGCGAGCCAGCTCGACAAGCTCCGGGTAGCCCATGCCGAGGTCCGCTGCGTAACTCCCGTCATACATGGCGGAGAGCTGGACGCAGTGCCGCCCATTCCACTCGACAAGATAGCACTCCACCCCGTAGCCGTCCGACCACAACTCGTCCAGCACGCGCCTGAGTTGCACGGGAAGGTCTTCCAAGGCGGCGTTGAGGTCACCGGTCGCGTTCGACCAGTAGCGGTGCCCCTTCGGGTACTCGCCCTTCTCCAACGTGTGCAGCATGTCATTTCCTCTCTTCTCGGTTGCCTGTGCCTTAATTATATCAATGCGGCATCCTACCAATGTAGCAAACCACATTCCTACATAGCCTTTCCATGAAAAAGGGCACCCCATCGGATGCCCCTCGAACATCCCCTACTGCAACGCGATGCCGCATCCGGTCAACGGCTCGCCCTCGCGGTACTGGCGGTCAAGCTCCTCAAGCTCCGCCCTACGCCACTTGCGGGCGTTCTCCGCATCCCCGAGGCATCCCGCATCCTCGTGCTCGCAGATTTCCTTAAGGTAGTAATCCTTCACCTGACGGCACTTCTGCTTGTACTCTTCCTCGCGGCTCATATCCGGTTCCTTCCTCTCTCGGTCTTACCGTGCCTTAATTATATCAACCTATTATGCTATCAATGTAGTAAACTACATTCCTACACGCCCTCTCCACAAAGCCGCCCCCGCAGGAAACATGGTCATAGGGGCTTGCCCCTATCCTTTCCCTCTCCCCTCCGTCACCCATGCGAACCAGCCGCCATCTCTGTGGCACCACCCTTCCCATAGCCGTCAACCCCTTCCTCCTCTCTCCCTGCCTTCCCTCCCTATCCGTCCATGAGAAAAGGGGCCGCGCCGAGGCGCGACCCCTTCCGTGCGGGCATCTCTTTACGTGTCATAGCTCAACTATGCCTTATCAGGTCTGGTCTATGCGATGCGTGACGTCGCTTTTCCGTCTCAAGTCCAATCTTGGCCGCGATACTCTTTTCCACCGCATCGCCGGTCTTACCCGAAGTGCCGTATCGGTGGGACATGACCGCGCACGCCTAGTAGAACATCGCCGTGAAGGGCAGCATCGCGATGTAGCCGATGACCGACAACGCGATTCGGATGCCGAGGCCGATGAGCGCGAACTTGGTGCAATCCGAGCGGTACGGCGCGTCGATGTTGCACAGGGATGCCAAGATGGCGCATCCCGCGCCACCGAGCATACCGGCGAACAGGTAGCCCGCCTTCTGGGCACCGGTCAGCTCCGTCCTGCGCGTCACGAGCACTTGGTCGTTCTGATTCTCCATGATGTGACTCCAATCCATAAGCGAGTCGGCGGCGAACCCAACCGGGCACCGCCGCCGACTCCCACATGCAACCACCCTCAAGAAAGGATGTGCCGCCATCATAGCACATCCAGTTCAGCCCCAGTACGAATCCCTGTTCTCCGCGTACCAGCGGCGGGCATCCTCGACGGTGCCCTCGCCGAAGTGACCCACGACCTCGGCACCCTCGTATAAGAGGTCGGCGAAGAACGGGTGGCACTCATCGCAGAAGCCGCGAAGCCCGCGCTCGACCCACGACGGGTTGCAGGCGTTCACCCACAGGCCCTCCTCGCCCTCGATTGACACGAGGTAGTCGCGCCCGCCTCCCTCGTACTCGATGATGTCCCCGGCCCTGTACATGTCCCTCAAACCCATGGATTGAACTCCTCTCCCGACGGGCACCCGCCTGTAAACGGCAGATACCGTATATAAAACAACATTGCTAGTATACCACTATACTACAATGATAACAAGGCAACCACCTCGGTCGGTTTTCCACGCTTTCAATGGCCGGAGGGTTCCCAACTCGACCCGCAGGCTGTTGAAAGGGTGGGAAACCGGCTCTGGCATATAATGGAGGCTCATGTCGGCAAATAGACGGAAAGGACCTAACATGGCAACGGTATCGGAAATCGACGGGAAGCTCGATGAGCTGAAACGACAGACCGCCGCACTCAAGGAGCAGCGGAAGATAGCCGCCGCCAAGGAGCGCGAGCAGGCGAGGAAGTGGAAAGCCGCGACCCTCGCGGCAATCGGCGAAACCGTGCTCAAGACCCTCGGTGCGGATTGGACCGCCATCGACCTCGAAGGGCTGCAAGGCTGGCTCGCCGACAACGCCGAGGACATCCGACTCATGGCGGTCACCGACCCGCGCACGCCCGTGGAGGCGAAGGAGGCGCTTGACGCGTTCAAGCGCTCCTCGAAGCCGAAGCGCACAGGGAAACCCGATGCGGTCGAGGATGTGACCGAAATGCCGGAAACCATCGACATGACCGAGGATGAGAAGCAGGCGGACTGGTAGGCGCAAAAGGGAAAAACCCGCAGCGGATGGCAGATGCCTCCCCCTGCGGGTCTCCCGTCTCTGCTGCAACTCATCAAGCAGAAAGGACTGACTCGATGATACGACACCTCGGCGCTTTCGGCACCCACATTTCACATTCCCGACCGATTTGGCACTCGGCTACCTCTCGCGCGTGTCCCTATAAATAATTAAAGGGATGTATGGAGGATATATGGAGGAAGATATGCCACATTGCAAGCAATGTGGAGACTATCTTACTACAAACATGGTGGAAATATGAAGCCGACGAGTGACGTGCAACCCATCGCCGGATGGTGTATCATCTGCGTCGAGGTTTATTGCGGAACCGGACAACTTAGCTTTCTCAGCCCTCGTGGCGGGAAATATATAGAAATACCCTGTGGTGTCCGCAATCGCCACGGGGTATTGTCGTTTGGAGGCACTTACATGGAGGTCAGCTTCGATGCGGACGTGGCGGCGGAGCACGGCATCCGCGCCGCAGTCGTGCTCAATCATCTCGCGCACCTGATGCGCTTCCCCGACGGGTCGCCGGTCGGCTATTTCAAGACGTGCGGTCGCACTTACGTGCATGTGCCGCCCGAGTACCTTTGGAAGATGTTCCCCTTCATGAGCCTCCGTCAGGCGGCTGCGGCCTTGAGGGAGCTTCGCGAAGGCGGTCTCATCGCCGAGCGCGAATATGACGGTCTCGACCCCGATTGCCGCAACTGGTACACGTTGACGGAGACGGGAAGCGCCGTCGCCTGACGGACCCTTCAAGGCACCAAAAGGAAGGAAAACATCTATGGCGGTTCTTCGTAAAGCACACAAGAGCAATTTCACGGTCATCGACAACCAAGTTTTCAAGAGCAACCTGTCACTCAAAGCGCGGGGACTCCTGAGCACCATGCTCTCGCTTCCTGACAACTGGCACTTCACAGAAGCGGGGTTGGTGTCAATACTACCGAAGGACGGTCGCGACTCTCTCCGCGCAGCAATCAAAGAACTTGAAACAGAACGGTTTCTGATACGTGAGCAGATGCGTGATGAAAACGGAAAACTAGGTGATTACGTCTGGACATTCTGTGACTACCCGCAAGTGGAAAATCAGCCACAGCAAAATATAGAAACGCAGGTAGATTACGTGCGACAAGTGGAAAACCCGGTGTCGGAAAACCCGACTTCGGTAAACCCGACTTTGGATTCTCCAACTTCGGAAAACCACACGCAATTAAATACTAAGCAATCAAATACGGATGGAAAAAGTAAAAAGGGAGCAAGTACCGATGGATATGCGACCGCTCCGACGAAGGCTGCTCCCGAGAAGAAGGGCACCTATGGGTGTTACGGCAACGTCAAGTTGTCGGACACCGACCTCTCGAAGCTCAAGGCCGAGTTCCCCGCAGATTGGCAGGAGCGCATCGACCGTCTGAGCACGTACATGGACGGCAGCGGCAAGAGTTACAAGAACCACCTCGTCACCATCCGCAACTGGGCAAGGAGGGACGCGGAGCGAGGAATGACACCCAAGGCCCAGGTGCAGGCCCAATCAACGGCACCTGCCCGACCGGAGATGAGCATCGACGACATCATGGAGAAGCACGGGGTCGATTACATGACCGCCATGGAGATGCACTTCGACGGCACGTATTGATGTGGCTGCAAGGCTACGAGATTGGATTTGCGGGGATTTGCAGACCATGTGCGAGTAAGTACGCAAGGCACCCGTTAAAAGCCCGAGAAACGGTTCTCATCGGCTGTGGGAAGAAAGGAAGAGGCAGGACATGGAGAAATTGAACGAGACTCTGAATCGGGTCGATGTGACCCAAACCGCACCGAAGGAGAGCGGAAACGGAGACCATCGCAATGAGGAAGGCCTTCTCATCTGCGGAAAGTGCGGGACACCGAAAGAGATGAGGCTGACCTGCGAGACGCTTGGGCGCTCAAGCATCGTGCCCATCCTATGTGAATGCGCGAAGGCCGAGGAGCACGAGCGCGAAGAGCGCAAGAAGGCCAAGGAGCGCCGAGTGAAGGCGGAGCAGATGCGCAAGGAGTGCTTTCCGGCGAGCGGCTTCTACCGCGACTGCACCTTCGAGGCAGATGACGGCAAGACCCCCAACACGTCGTCGCTGTGCGAGCGCTATGCGGCTACGTTCGACCCGAAGGACCCCTACGGCCTTCTCCTGCTCGGCGATGTCGGCACCGGCAAATCGTACATGTCCTCGGCGATAGCCAACCGCGTCATCGACCTCGGCTTCTCCGCGTTTCAGACGGATGTCCGCTACATCGTGAACCTCATGGAGGAGTCGTTCGACAAACGCCAGAGCAAACTCGACCGCGTGCTCTCCTACGACCTGCTTCTCATCGAGGACTTGGGTGCGCAGCGAAACACGAGCTACATGATGGAGCAGGTCTACGCCATCATCGACGGGCGCTACAAATCGGGCAAGCCCATGGTCATCACCACGAACCTCGACCCGAGGAGAATCAACGACGCGTCCGGCGATGAGGCTTGGAAACGCGTCTTCGACCGCATCTTGGAGCGCTGCTATCCCATCGAGTTCAACGGCTCGAACCGTCGCGCCGCAAAGAAGATGGAGATGCGCGAGGCCATGCGCAAGCGCCTCGGCCTGTGATATACTCGTAACCGCCTTGCGTGGATGGCCGGGTCGCACCCCGAACCGCAGTTCCCCGTCATCCCTTCCACTCCTCCCAGATTCCTTCCTCTGGGGCGAAGAGACCCCCGGTGCCTTCTCCACACCGGGGGTCTCTTTCTGTCTCTGCCATATTGATAGTCTGATTACATGCTTCGATGCCATGAATGTGGTCTTATGGGGGTCTCTCGCATCCCAAGGCCTTCCCTCAAAAGTAGTAATCCGGTAGTAAAACCGACCCCTCGACCCGCCGCGATACCCGTAAACTGGGCGTTCCCGGCGATTATGCGTTGATTTCTCTATAAATACATTTCTAAAGTAATATTAGAACAAAATGATT
>UMHP01024111.1_pt1 | contig 55117 bp, 50 predicted proteins | sample 1965571 | NCBI WGS metagenome assembly UMHP01 (sample SAMEA4836103, study PRJEB28245) | human gut metagenome | biome: gut microbiome; material: fecal sample | place: Denmark | collected 2008
CCGGAACAATGAATCTCTTTTTTAGCTTTTTCATTTGTATCACTTCCTAAAATCAATGCCTATCTGTTCCATATGATTTTAATATTATAGCTTTAAGATAAGAAAATGTCTATAAATTTACATAAATTCCCAACACTTCAAACCCATAAACAAGACAAAAAGAAGCCTCACTCATTATTAAATGAAGCCTCTACTTTTATCATATACTGTAAATCTACTTAGTTGATATCAATATTTTTCAGTTGTTCAATATTTGATTTCCTATATCCATAATATTACGTCCGCCTTTGAATATATTATCTAAAAACGAAATTGGGCTATTTCTTCTTATTTTAACCTAACATAAACTGTAGCTCTCCCACTGCCTTCCCTTCGAAGTTCTCCTTTTGCTACAAGCTTACGAAGTGAACCTTCTATCGAACTCACACTGAGTGCCGGGCATAGTTCTCGAATATCTTGCTTATTGAATTTCCCGATCCTTTGCCGTGTAGCTTTACGAACCATCTCAATTGCCGGAAGCTTCTCTTCTACAATTTCAAATCGGTCTTCAAAATCTTTGTAAGCAGCAAGAATTATTCCAAGTAAATATTTGATAAAAGGAACTGCGTCCTCTTTGCCTTCATGCCAGCCATGCTGTGAATGACCCAAAGCCTCATAATACAAATCCTTGTTCTTTGCAATTTTAGCTTCAAGTGAGATGTACTTACCTACATAAAATCCACTACGATAAAGCAGCAGAGTTGTAAGTAATCTGCTCATTCTGCCGTTACCATCATTAAATGGATGGATACACAGGAAGTCATGTATAAAAATAGGAATAGCCAATAATGGCTCCACCTCATAATTTCCAATTACCCTATTGTACTCTTCACAGATTCTATCAAGAGCATCCGGTGTTTCAAATGGTGCCAATGGTGTAAACAGCACTTCCGTATGTCCGTCTGGATATGTGGCACTAATATAATTCTGTACATTCTTGGTTCGCCCAGCGAGTGGATTATTCATATGGCTACACAATATTTTATGTAACTGCAAAATATAGTTTTGTGTAATAGGAATCGCATCAAAACTCTCATGGATAATATTTAATACATCACGGTATCCCGCGATTTCCTCTTCATCTCTATTCTTTGGTGTGGTCTTCTCCTCCACCAACTGCTTAATTCTTGTATTAGTTGTTACAATACCTTCTATTGCATTTGAAGCCTCGGTACTCTGAATCTTTGCTATCTCCACAAGTTTCTCCAACTCGTCTGGTCTTTGCTTAAGATATAGTTCCTGTTTCCCTGTGAACCTGTATATTGCTGCTATGAGACCAAGAATTTCGGAATCCCACTTTTCTTCTTTAATTTTTGAATAGTTAAACTGTCTCATTATCTAAGCACCTGCCTTTCATTTTCCCTTAAAGCATCCTGTTTCGCATAAATTATAGCTAATAATAAGGGAAAATCAATATATTTAAGGTTATTTTCCCTTAACTCGTTCAATTATTGCGGGATAAATAATATTTTATGCGATTAGCAGCGATATATTCACATTTCATTTAAACCAGTTTAGTTGCTCACCCGCTCGAGGAGGCAAATACTTTCTACGTGCGGTGAAAGTTACTTCTTATACTAAATAGCGAAACCGTCACCTTTTGCGAAAAGGTTTATACCCCACTTAGGTGGATAAACTTTACCCCGCTTATTTCTTATTTACAACAGTCCTTTTGATATCTTCTTTCTGTTTTTTTAATTCTTCGCCCGTTCGAATATTTCTTTTATGAATCTCTTTATGTGTACTACTATTGACATTCTTTCCCTTTGTCTCATCAAGTACAGATACCGGATCAGTATATAATTCTTTTTCGTACTCATGATGAAATGCTGAACCCTTCGTCAACGGTTCTCCTGTTATTTCATCAATCTCAGAACCTCTTTGCTTCTTCATCTTAGATAGTTCCTTCTTTGTATGGGTATCTAATTTGCGCCTTATTGCCTCTGCTTGGTCGGAATCTCCTATCCTAATCAGAGAATCTCTTGTATATCTATCCAAATCTGCGTCTTCAGCATCTCTAGATTCATGAGATCTTTCGTCTAATTCACCTACCACGACTGATGATTTAACTGCATTAGTTCCATTAATACATCTCTTATCATCATCATCCAAAAAGTTATCATATATATACTGCGCTCTTTTAGTATCTGTATTAAATATCGTACTCATTGAATCTTCAGGAACATATACATTCCCATCATTTGACAAGAAAACCTCTTCTTCACAAGTTTTATCTACCTTATCATATTTAACATCAGGAATGTTCCTATTTTGACGCTCAGGTTTCTGATATGCACCTTTCTTTATAGGAATTTTGGTTAATTCAAACTTACTCATCGACTTTCACCATTCCTGCATATAATTCATTCAACTTCATTATAGCCTCTTCACAACCTTCTATTTTGCAAGTATCTGGATGAATAATTTTAGCAATTCTATGATGCCACTCTTTTGCTTTCTCTTTATCAAGATATAACTCTTCGCCGATTCCTAATAATTCCATTCTAATCTTTTTATCTGTAAAAAGTAGCGCAAAAACCAACTTATGAGCCTCAGACACAAAATATAAATCGTATTTTTCTTTATTGTCCATTATTCATCATCCTCCTTCAACATCAGCTCCCACTTAGAAATGATAACTTTTACCCCATTATAACCAGTTACCACTTGTAATGCTTTCTGTGAAAATATAATCCATGCATTCCAATTTCCTCACAAATTGAAGATAATATCTTTAGAATCTCCTCGCGTGTAGAATCAAACCACATTTCCAAGTCTCTGTCATAAAAACAATACATTACCTCACCTTCGCCATATGTGGAATATGCACCTGCCTCCTTCGCTATCCTTAGTCGTTTTCTTAAGGCTACTAACATATCGCAAATAGTGTCAAGTTTCTCTCTCCACTCCAGATTTACAATAGCTGATTTTCCCTCCGACTTCTTTAAGATACTTCCATCCCTTGTCCTAAGTACACCTGTATTCAATGCAATAATAGTATCTTCGATAGCCTTATCAAAATCTTCCATTCTTCCTTCTTGACATATTCTATCATGGAATGCTGGTCTGTCAAAACATTGTACAAAAAATTTTATAAGTTCCTTATCTTCATCATTTTTACTTACTGTTACTTCTTCCAATTCAAGAACAGCCATCTGTTCTGAAAGTTCTTTCCATTTCTTCAATTTGCCAACAGTATATCTTATTTCATCTGAATCTATCAATTTGGAACAGGACTGACATAACCATATACCGTTTTCAAAAGATTTTCTTTCCTGAGCAGTCATATATTCATCGTATCTCGGACCCCCCTTAGATGCCGCTGTAATATGGGATGCGACTCCTATATTTATAACATCCTTTTTTTCCATTCCTGCTCCACGTGTTGCTTTTCTACAATTAGGGTTACTACATTTCCATCCAACCCTATTTGCTAACAAATCCTTTGTAGTCTGCGAAAAATCATCTCTCATACTTTGTCCTCTGCATAAGTTTGTATCATTGTTGACAGTTTACTGCTCTTCCAAAGCATCTGCAGCATCCGCCTTCCAATCTTCTTCTGCCCTTACACCTTCACTATAACCGTTTGTTTCATACTCTTCTATAAGCCTATTCAAATAATTTTCTACATCTTTACTTATATTTTCTATATTACCGGTATCTAAAGAATCTCTAACAACTGGCATATAACAAGTTTGCTCCGCATCATATTCGGCTTGACCATTGATGTATTCGATATTTTCCTCTGCAACATTCTCATCATCTTTTCCAACAACAGTTATCTTCAATGAACTCGTTGCACCTTCTGAAGCATCAATGTTAACAATTCCATAAACTTCCAATAAGATATTCTGCCCGTGTAATATTTTGAAAAGAAGCTGTTCACCATCGATATCTTGTAATTCACTTTCTTCGTCAATATCCATTATCTCACTAAAATAAAGTTTTTCATAAACTTCTCTAAAAACATTCTCTATAACTTCATGGAACTCCTCTAAAATCTCTTCTTTATCTCTAATCCTTACCCCAGATTCAGATTCAACTATTTCTAAATGTGCTTCTCTTTCGTATTCACGCTGATCTTCAATAGCTTGTAATGTTTCCTCAACTTCCATAGAAAGATTTTCTTTATCAAATTTTATTACGGCATTATTTATATACTCTCTAAATTTTTGAGTATCGCCTAACATTTTATTCTTAGCACACAAATCAAGTAACTTGTTATGAGCTACATGATTTCTATTGGCGATAAATATAGTCAATGCTTTTTGAAAAGCCACAGGTTCTTCAATAAATGGGAGGAAAAATTTATCCCATATATTATATTTTTTCGTATATTTAGTCCTCAAGAAATCTAATGCTGCTTGCATTCTATCCAACTGCGTAGTGGAAAAGATTTTCCTTTTAATTTCTTTTTGAACCTCTGCATCAGAAGCCATTGAATCAGAATAAATGTCTGACTTTACAGTTGCCATTAACCCCTCTAATGTTATTGTATAAAGGTTAATATCAATATTAGCAAAATTAGGAACATTCCTTTTTACATTGTTGGCATTTAATTCTATACTTGCACTCATTTTAGAAAATTCTGGCTTATCATACCATTCAGCACCAAAGTTCTCAATCATAACCTTACTTATAAATGCTCGAAGTTCATTTTCTGCCATATAAATCTCTGAATATACTTCCTTTGCTAACCACAATGACTGCGTGTCACTTATCCAAACACATTTGTACCAATCTCCAACTACACTATTTTTAATACATAATTTTAGTTTTTCCAAAAAAGTATCATATTCATTTTGTAACTTTTCTTTATCCGTCGGAGTCTTATATCCGATTTGTACTGTTAATTGAATACTCCATTCATATGTATCCTGTTGAAGTATAACGGCATACTTGACATCATCCTTAGTTATTTCAAACTCATAATGTCCAATTCTATCTGTACAACCGATATATCTTGATTCACATCCAATATTTGTCGCGCTTATAGCACATTGTATTACAGACTTACAATATTCATCAGCAATATCATGCTTACATTCTACTTTTACTTTCTCGCCAAAAGAAGAATCTTGCACTTCTTCAACACGCTGAATTTTATTTATATCTTTTATATCAATTAATTTGAACTCAATTTCATATCCCATGTAAGCACCTCTTTACAGTTACAATTTCGTTTTCTATTTTACCACATCTACCTACCTTTTACTATCAGGAAAAAGCTCTAAAAAATGCATCAAACTACCCCCTCAAAATATCCAAGCAAACCATAGTATTATCATTTATAAGATGATATAATAAAATCATCTAATTATATCAAGCTTTTATCATAGGAGGGATATAATAATCATGAAAAATAAACCAGAAACTGAAAAATGGAGACAAATATTTGCCAGTACATTAAAACTAGTATTTTCAAATTACAGTTTGTATAACTAAAATCTCAACTTTCCTTATTTTATGCGACTTGGCGGTATGCCTTGCCACTCTATATGTATCCTTTTCCCTTGTTTTTGCCCTTATGAGGTATCTACAAGGGAAAGTTTTTCTTATTCGATTTTATTCTCCAACCACCTTATCAAGTAGTCGGGCTGAGTTTCGCTTACCTTCTCGGTTAGCGTGTGCATAGACATTCATAGTGGTACTTACATCCGAGTGTCCAAGTAATTCCTGTACATCCTTTGGTGCTGCTCCATTTGAGAGCAGGTTTGTGGTATAAGTGTGTCGCAGGGTGTGGAAGTGGAAATTATCATCAAGCTCCGACAATCGTTTCCTTGCTGTCCTTAAAGCTGTCTCAACCGTTGCAGGGGCTTCGTATGCTCCGTCCGGTCTGATACATACAAGGTCAATCTCGTTGTAATCAAGCGGAATGTCCTCTGTGCCATCCAAATGATAAAGCTCATAGTAGATACGATTCTTTTCCTTAACTTCCCTGTAGTAGTTCCTCTGATAGAGTTCTCCGTAACTGAATACCTGCTTTCTCTGTTCCTTTTTCGCTTTCTTTAAGATGTCAGCGAGCGTATCACAGAAATCCACGATACGGACTTTCTTTCGCTTTGTCGGACCAATCTCGGTCTTGTGCCTTGCTCCGTTGTAACGGACACTTCTTCGTACTGTCAGATACTGTTCCTCAAAGTTAATGTCACTCCAAGACAGTCCGCATACCTCTCCAAGTCTAAGACCTGTGTAGTACGCTATCTGTACCGGCAGGACAGCAGGCTTGTTTCTTTCTTCCAGATACTCCATAAGCGTTTGATACTGCTCTGGTGTAATCGGGTTGATAACCTCTGCATCCTCATCATTATCAGAAAACAAATCCACATCTTCCTCGGCTTTCCTACGCATTACCACATACTGCATTGGATTGAATGTGATGTACTGCTTTGGAAAGACTGCAAATCGGAAGGACTGTTGCAGGACTGCGTGGAAAGAACGGATATAGTCGATGGTGTAACCCTTTGACTTAAAATTTCCTTCCTCACCGCCAAATGCAAGTAAATCCATAAACTTCTGCAAATGCTCCGAAGTGACTGTCTTTAGTTTTCTGTTTCCGATTGGGTGTTGTTTAATCCTGTTTACTGCCTGTAAATAGTTACCGACTGTACCGTTGCTAAGTGAACCCGTTTTCAAATCTTCCTCTGCCCATACATCTAGCATCTGTCCGAGTGTGAGGTTGTCCGCTTTGGCTAGAAATTTCTTTGCGTCATAATCCTCCATAGCCTTGCGTAACATTTTCTCTGTCTCTGATTTGCTCTCCGTACCTGCAAATTCTTTCTGAACCAAGTTACCACTTGCATCCTCCACATAAAAGCGGTAGTACCATTTCTTGCCTTTCTTCCTTACAGAACCTTTTGCCATAATCGTTTCTCCTTTCGATATCGGCAATCGGAACTGGTGAAATGCTTCTTGCGTGTAAGTATATCATAGCTCCGTCTGCCTATCTATACCGAATCGGGATCTTTTTCTGATAAAAGATTGGCTAGTCGATTTTTCGCTGTCTCAGGATTCTTAGAATACAGTCTTACAATATCGCCCATATCGTTCAATGCGTTGACGGTGTGGGTGATTTCTCTAAGGAACATAATCTCATTGTATTCCTTATTGGATTCAAACCCCATTGTCTGGGCGAGCATTTTGTTATCTGTATTTCCTTTGAAATTCTTACAAGCGAACTGGAACGAATCCACGAACAGCTCGTATTCCCGTAACATCAGTAGTAGCAGGTCTTTGGAAAAATCACTTTCGGACTGTTCCATATCATAAGGGAGCTTATTCAGAATGGAAGTCATTGCATCACGAATCTGTAATTCTCTTTTATCCGTAATGTCTGTTTCGTATTCGTCCGTCTCACCTTTCAGCCATTCCACAGATACATGAAGTGCATCTGCCAGACCTTCTAAGGTCATTTTCTTGGTGTTATCAATCGTTCCTGCTTCGTATCTCTGAATGGTTGAGGCTGTCACGCCCATTTTTTCAGCGACATAAGGCTGGTTCAATCCTAACTCCTGTCTACGGCTTTTTGCTCTGCTACCGATTGTCTTTCGCAATTCTTTATCTTTTAACATACTTGCGAACCTCCTTTTTCGGTATGTCATTACTATACCACATAACACGATATATTGCAATACGCAATTCTATAAAAGATGATAGAATTTCGTAAGGCTTGACATAGCGTTATAAAAGATATATACTTTAATCAGAATTGCGTAACGCAAGTTTTAAAAAAGGCTAATCCTTTCTTCAAAAAGGAACATCCTCTGATATACAAGACTTGTAATCCTACGCAGGAATGAGGTGATCGAATGACAGAATTAAAGTTTGCTCTCTCCATTGAAGAAGCTGCCGACTATACAGGTATCGGAAGAAACACTCTTAGAAATCTTGTGGAATGGGAAAAGCTGCCTATCCTTAGAGTGGGAAGAAAAATCTTAATCCGCAGGGAACGATTAGACGAGTTTCTGATTCTCAATGAGGGGAAGGATTTACGAGACAGACACGCAGTAAAAGCGGTCAAGGGAACAATGAAAAATGAATAAGGGACAGTCCTAAGACCATCCCTCTGGTATGTATCTGACTAAAAGCCATGATATACCTACACGCAAATAGATTATATCACGGACAAGTCCTCAGATACAACCAGAACTTTTGGAAAATGAGGACAAGATGGATGTGAATGGGTGCAATCGTCCACCCAGTTATAGCTTGTTGGTAGGACAAGTCCACCCAAGATGCAAAAGGTGTTATGAATAGTCCACCCAAGCCAGAAAATGAAGTGGGTGCAACCATCCACCCAAGTGAAGCCGACTGGTAGGACAAGTCCACCCAACTTACAAAAAGTGCTGTGAGAAGTCATACCAAGTGTAGCTATGAAAAAAGCTGTCCGACCTATGACAAAAAGTGTACGCTACTATGATTTTGAGTGTCCAATCTATGGGGTACATTTTCAAAGAGTTAATAGTAAAAAGCTCTATTAAAATCAAAATGTAATAAAACAATGCACTATTAAAAATGAAATTTAATAGGAACTTTTACTACCACTTCCTTGCCAGACACAGTTTAAAAGTAAGCGAAGTAACACAATGCTATTGTCAGGGCAAAAATGCTAACGAATCGTGCTATTGTTTTTTCGATTTTAATAGCAGACTTCTACTGTTTCTACGGTTTTTGCTAAAAAGTCTGAATAATAGAACAATGCTATTGTTAAGGCAAAAGTGCTAACGGATTCGTCTATTGTTTCGCTGATTTTCATAGCAATCTTCTAGCATTTCTGTTAAGAAAAGGGAGTGCCGGATACGGCACATAAAAAGTGTGCCATTAAAGGCACAAAATTAGGTGCTGAGGGAACAGTTACAGCTAAAAGTGAACTTCATAAGCAAGCCCTCGGCGTTTGAGAGCGAAATACACCCATCGCACAAAACTTCGTTTTGTACTCTGTGTATTTCGCTCTGCGAGGCTTAGCCGCCACAAGGCGGATGTGTTCGCAAGACGAGTGCCTATGCACTCGCTCACAGGGAAAGTTTACTACTCACATCTCATCTATCTTATCTGTCCTCTTTTCCAAAATCAAAACTGGGAAAGGAGGAAATCGCTATGCCAAGAAATTCATTTGTGCAGATGTCAAAGCTCCATAATGTTCGTGGAAGAATCTATTATATCTCCAGTGACAAAAAACAGGAAAATCTCTATGCGGTATATGAAACCACAGACCGAAAATTTTGGACAGAACTTGCCAAGTGCAATCAGGCAGAATTTAAGAAAAGCGGTACAGAGGGAAAATGTATCGAAGCAAGAGAATTTATCATTGCCCTGCCGGAATCCTTTGTGGATTATCCGCCAGACGGACTATTAAAATATATGACGGATAAATTCAAAAGTCGGTATGGTGTTGATTGTATTGCAGCACTCCATCATAACAAACGAAAGACGAATTATCATATCCATCTTATCTTTGCAGAACGAAATTATCTTGACGAACCGATAGAAAAGATTGCCACCAGAAATATGTTCTATGATGAGAAAGGTAATCATGTTCGTACCAAGAAAGAAATCCTAGACGAGAATGGAACTATCCGTAAAAGGTGTAAGGTGATCAAGAAAGGTGAGGTCTACGAAAGACAGATGTTTACCATCAAGGACGCTCGCTTTAAGCAGGAACATTTCTTAGATGAGGTCAAGGTATTTTATACCGATGTCATCAACGGACTTGTCAAAGATGAGAAAGAAAAGCTGTCTGCATTCAAGCGTGGGGATGTCTATCTTGCCACTAAGAAAATCGGTAAGAACAATCCAAAGGCAGATAAGATTACACTCAATAATAAGGTCATACAGGACTGGAATCGTACTGTGGATCACGCTTTGGTATCGGGGATGGAGCGAAAGGAAATCTTAAAGGTAAAGCAGGAACAGATTTCAACTCCGATTAAGGAATCCATTCACAAGTATGGCAATCATCCGGAGCTTTTGTTTATGATTATCTTTCGGGCAATCGAGCTGTTAAAAGAACTCATAAAGTTGCTGATACAGAAACAGGAACAACAGAAAGCCAGAATCTCCGACCTTATGGAGCGAAGAAATGAAAAACAAGAGAAACAACCAGCTCCATCCGTTACACAGACAGACAATCAGACAATTCCTGCTGTGACCCAACCATTCAAAGCACCTGCTACTACTACCGCAGAAAAGACCGTTATTCCGCCAAGACCAAGAATGTCTGAGCTGGCACACGATTATGAGATGCGACTTGAAGAGATTATGGAGAAACTTAAACGACAAAACAGAGCCATTCATACGCAGGAAGTGAAAAAAGACCTTATTGACGAGGATTTGAAGAACTGTACAGGATTATTCCAAGGAAAGAAACGAAAGGAATTGCAGGCACAGTCTAACAAATACGCAGAAACGATTAAGATTATGAAGCAGGGATTATCCCATATCGTGCAGGATTACAAATATCCAACGGTAGATGCGTTCCTGCAAGTCTATAAACAAGGCAAGTCCGAGTATGAATCCTATGTCAAAGCAAACAAGGAATGGAACTCCAAGTATGGAGAAAACTCAATCCATCGAAAGCTGGCAGAAAAACAGGCAGAAGTTCAGAAACGGGAACAGGACAGAGATTTTAACTATCGTTCGCCATCAGACAGAGGAGCTAGATAATCTAATTAAATTCAAAAAAGATAAAGACCATCAAATTCTTTATCTTTTTTGAATATTTATGAAAAGTCATCCTGCTATTTAAAGTGTCTCATTAGATTTTTAATTGTTTCGACTATCATAAGAATGATTACGCAGAAAAAGGAATAAAACAATGTGGTATTCATCTTCGTGTTTCCAATTTTATAAAACAGCAGAAATCCAATGCTAACAATTATCACAGAAATAAGTTTATGTATCCATTTTTGTTTGGTGGTTAAACATATTTTATGGTTACTTATAGGTGCAAATAATATACACATAAGGACAAGTATCAAATATCCTAGTACAGTTGGCTTTAAATAGATTATAGCCCACTTATCAAGACAACCGAGAAAAAAGCTGCCTAAGATACATGTTAACTGCGTTGGAGCATGGGCACCTCCGGTATAATGTCGTAACAATGAAAAGGTAATTACCCAAATTAGGGTATAGCCGAGTGTATGTGATAAAACTCCCCATACGAACAATAACACTATGGTTATAAAAGTATTCAAAAAACATTCTAAGCCATATATGTATATTTCTAATTGATCCGCAGAAACATCCTCCCCGGATAGTTCTGCTAACTTATTAGCAATAGATGTAGCCCACTTCGTAATCATTCAAAATCCCCGCTTGTATCAAATCTTGTTGTATATTTGGCAAAAGCACTTATCACGTCTTTGGAATAAGAACGTGCGATTTGTGTAGTTAGATGATTTGACAATTCAATCGTTCCTGATGTAATACGATAGATATGTGCCATATTTACAATATAAGAACGATGGGTTCGGATAAATTCACTTGGCAAATGGACAATAATCTTATTTAGGGTAGACATTTGTTCATAGCATTTGCCGTCTACGGTCAATATATCCACATAATGTAATCTGCTCGAAAATGTCAATATATCTGCATAGGGAATACTTACAATTTCCTGCTTGTTTCGGTATATGTAGGTATTATTAGATAACTCCTTCGCGATTTCATCCAAACACAGAAAAAGAGTATTTTCCTTGACGGGTTTTAGCAAGTAGTTTAAAGCTCTGACTTCATATCCTCGGAATACATATTCTCTAAAAGCTGTTAAAAATACAATAATACCTTGATAACCAGATTCACGAAGGCGTTTAGCAACCTCAATTCCATTCATTTGCCCCATTTGTATGTCAAGGAAAAATGCTGAAGCCTGTATAGTTGTGCCTTCAGAATTTTTTGAAAAATATTCTTCGCCCGATTCGTATTCGTCAATTTCAATATCCCAATCATATTGCTGCCCGTATTTTCTTATTCCATTTTTCAGCCGTTCTGATTCGATCACAGAATCTTCAAGTATGGTTATTTTCATTTTCATAGTAGTTTGTTATTCTCCTTATCCGGTATCATAATATGTACGGAAAAAATTTTGTTATCAGATGTAATCTGCAATACGCCATCTGCCTTTTCTACAAGCTCTTTTACTCGTCTTATCCCAAGTCCATGTTCTTTTCCTTGTTTAACACTCAAAATGTCTCCATCAATGCTACCTTTTATCACACCATCATAATTATTTTCAATGTGAATCAGTATCATATTCTGGTAAGGTTTAATATAAAAATAAATGTATGGATGCTCGGTTGGATCAGAGATTATAAGTCTTTCTCCTGCTTCAATGGAATTATTCCATATATTTCCAAGTATGGATGAAAGCTCAACAGAATCAAGCGGAAAATTTTCAGGAGCCATAATAGAATATTCTGTCTTAATTCCGTGTTTTTCAGCATAATCAAGTTTTGCGGTAAGTATGCAGTCAATAGCAATATTTCCCGTTGCTATGGCACTTTGCGTAGTTGCAAGAGTGTTATGGTATTGCTCTGTATATGCTATAAGTTCATCCCATTTCTTGTCTTTTGCTAATACGTTGATTGCATCCACATAAATCTGCATATCATGTTTCATTTTTCGTAATCGTTCAGTTGTCTCAGATAAGCTATTGAACTCAGTCCTTTCCAGCTCATAAATCTTTTGTTCTTCCAGTAATCGTATGTTTTCTTCTTTTGAATAACCTAGCTGGTATATGTATAGCATCAATACTAAAAATAAAATAATAAAAAACAAGTCAACCAATGATAGCCTAGCTGAAAAGGATGAATCACCAAATTTATCAACAGATTCCAAAGTCAGCCTTAATATGTAGTGCCCGATTGCAAGTCCAGAAATTGCGATGAAAATATATGCAACTTTTTGGAACGGTGAAAGAGATATGTCTTTGTTTCCAATAGAATGAAATAACAAGACAAAAACAGCTATCATTGCCAAATATAACATGGTATATGGCTTCCGTAATGTTCCACCTAATAATAGCTCCAGAGACGCTCCTTTAAAAAGAGTAACGGGAATAAAGAACGAAATCTGTTCTGCAACTAAGCAAATGATGGAATACGAAAAGCCCCAAAAGATACGGCGAATTATACTATCACGATAGAACAATACTGCATATCCAATGTCCAAAACACAAGATGACATCAAAGTGCTGTAGGATGATATTCCCATTTTATTCAGCGTGCATAACACAGCAAACTGAAATGATACGAAAAGAAACATCAAAACTGCTTGATGTTTATAATTTGCTCGAATACGCAATTTTTTATGGATAAATATTATAAACAATGCCAGTTCTAAGAAATTAACAATATATTCCCATATTGAGTCAATATATAGCATAGCTACCACTTCCTTTAATCATTCTCCGTCATATTTTATCATCAATAAAGTAGGTACACAACATAATATGCTACCGTTTGTGCATAGTGAGCTACCATTCATGCATAGAGGTATTGAAAAGTATAAAGATTTTGTTATATTCAAGGTATACTACTACATCTTAAGTATTCTGAGAATCTATAATATGGAGTGGAGATGATAAGATGTCGTACTTTAGGAATATTAACAGGATATATAATGTGTACTAGTATGTGTTGCGTTTCAATTTTCATAAAGATAACCTTTAAGAATAATTGAAGATAACCGTTGTTACATGATTGAAAAGGAGTGAAGGAGTATGCATTTTAAAAAATCTGTTTTAAAAAATCATTTATTGTATAGCATTATAACTTTAATGGCTATAGCAATGCTATTTCCTATTACGGCATTTGCACAAGCTTATGTACAAACATGGGATCTTGTTGATTCTGGCAAACATCTAGACTATGACGGAAACAGCACTTACATGAGTTATATTAACACTGGGGCTGCCACATGGAATGCATATAAATCTGGAGTAATCAGAAAAGACAGTGCTTTTGTTGTAGAAGATGTATACGTAAGCGATGTCAATGCTTCGAATGGATGGGCAGGCATGACATATTCTAGTGGTAAAATTGAACTCAATACCTATTTTATATGAGCGGTTATAGTAATAGTAAAAAACAGAATGTAGCGACACATGAATTGGGACATGCATTAGGGTTGGATCACAGTACTTCAACAGATGTTATGGATGCAGCAATTACGGGACATACTAGTACGCAGGCATTATCTCAAAATGATAAAGATTCATATGATGCCGCATATAATAATTATTAGGGGAGGGAGAACGCTATGAAAAAATCAAGTATCTATGGTATTTTGTCTATTGTTCTTATCGTAGGAATGTTTTTTACAGGATGTGCATCCAAAAATAATGCAAGTCAACTGAATACAAATGTATCTAACTTGCCAATCCACCAGATGCACGCATCTTTTGTATATGATACTGATAACATTCGCGAAGCTGTTGGTATCTGTGATTACGTATTTGTAGCAAAGGTTGTCAGTTGCGATGGAACCGAGTATCGAAATGTTATAACGACTGAAGATGAAAAAGGAAATCCTAAGGAGGTCGGTTCGCCTTACACTAATTATACTATTCAGGTTCTCGAAAATATAAAAGGTGAACTTATTACAGATAAACCTATTCCTATTGTTAAACAAGGCGGAATTTCAGAAAAACAAGATGCTATTTATCTGTTTGAGAATGATTCACTGCCTTCCGAAAATTCCATTTATATCTTTTTGGCATATGCACAAGAGGATGGTTCGTTACTAATTTCTGGTCCAAATTCAAATGTAATGTGTAACGATTCGAATATGTATTCTATTAATTCTGTCTCAGAGGAAAAATCAGTTACAGAATACGATGAGTTTATTACATATAAAGATGCTAATGATAATGAGATTATTCCAGTTGATCGAGAGCGTTATAAATCTATATATGAGACTGACAATAATTAATCATTATTTCTGAAATATATAGATTAAAGATGGCAGGTAGGTGCTTAACCTATCTGCCATCTTTTCGGTTTTATACCTATATGTAGAACAGTTCGTGCATGTTGGGCTACCATTCGTGCATAGAGGGATTGAAAAAATTAAATACTCTGTTATATTAAGCACATACCATGGTAAACAAATAAAGTTGTCTGTAATTGTCAGACAATTAAGGAGGGGGGGGGGTGAAAACGATGGACAATAAGCAAGTAAACAAGGCACCCCAGAAAAGTGCCCGTCTCGTACTTCAGGCAGTGACTGCTATTGCTCGAAGTAATGCAAATTCATTGTGCCGTGGTTTGTTGTATGAACCAAAAGTACCAACGCAGTTAAAAAAATAAGATTGGGAGGAATTGACTATGATGTTAAAAAGTTTAAAACAGAAGATTGCAAAAGTAGGTATTGGTTTGTTTTGTGCAGGATGTGTATTTCTTTCTTCAGCAGCATATTCTCAGGCGGCATCTTACACCGCTTATGCACTTAAACTGAATAAGACTAATAACTTTACCTCTATGCATGCAAAAACAACATCCGATGATTACATCACAAATGAGGTAACAGCAATTACCAATACCTCTTACGCAAATTTCTGGGCTGTCAATAACAGCAAGAGTAAAATATCTAATAAGTATAAGCAGGGTGTTGGAACAGGATCTTGTAATTTAATCTTTACCAAGAGCGGTTATAATTCTACTAACACACAGGTCGGTATGGGAATGGAAAATTATCAATCTCAATTATCAACTGCATTTGTAAGTGGAAATGTAGATTTTAGATAACAGAAGGGATGGGCATAAACCTCTTCGTGGGTTTATGCCCTTTTGGTAAAGATTATGAAAAAAATGGTTCTTATAGAAATCAAACATTGTATTGATCGTGCAGAATATAAAGTTGTTTTTATTGCTCTAATGATTTTAAATATTGCTTCGTATATTTTATGTGTAAAAAATGATATAGGAAAAAGTTATCAATTTATTCGTTCAGCAAATGAAAATTTCGTATTACAGGGCACTGAAGCGGCATATATTCCATATATAATGTATCTGTTATTGCCTGTTTATGCAACAATTATTGCATCACTTTCCTTAATAAGAGAAGAAAAAAGCAATAGTTCAATCCTACTTATTCAAAGAATCGGGAAAAAGAAATATTTAGCAGGAAAATTATTTGGCATTCTGATTGTAACCTTTTTGACAATAACAATACCAATGCTCATAAATTTATTATTATGCCACTTGACATATCCAATACATGGATATGACAGTGCTTGGGGAGAACCTGATTACGCTATAGGTTTGGTATCATATAACGCTGACAATTTTCTTGATATGGTGAGATTGCAACATCCAACTTTATATAATCTAATATACATTTTTAATTACGGAATTTTTGGCTCGGGATTAGCTATCTTAGCTTATGCTCTTTCATATTATAACAAAATGAAAGTTCTATATTTCGCAAAGATACCTGGTGCTTTGTTTATATTCTATATTGTTTTTAATTTGATTGTTTCTGTCTTTGGGCTAAATGAATTCTCTATACAAGGTTATATTATGCCTAATGTTCATGGAAATATAATAGGAGAAATTGTTCTGATATTGCTTATTTTTGGATTAAGTATTGGCATTATACAGAGAAAAATAAAAAATTATGAAGTTATATAAGAAAAAAATTTTGAATGTTAATGTTGGAAAATGCTTACTAGTATCACTTATAACATTTGTAATTAGATATTTTTATGCTAATGTGTACTTGGGGTTTCATAATAGTCTGGTTACAATAACAGAAGGAGTACGTTCACAAATATATTTTGGGGGAATACTAATAGATCATTCGTTTGACCTTATATCTTTATCATTTTTTGCGATTTTGTTTATCCTTGAGATTTGTTATCTTACAATGGACTTATTTAATGATGCAAATGATAACATGGTAATTCTACTTCCTCGTTATGGGAAAAAACACATAATTTATAAGGATATATTAATAAAAATGATATTACGTGACTGTATTGTAGTTGTTTCCGATTATTTGTTTTTTCTTTTTGTAGAGCATACCTCTAATGGCTTAGAAGATTTCAAAGTTATTTTTATGCTATTGATAGAGATTTTTCATTTGCAAATGATTAGTTATTTGTTTTCATTTTGGAAAGATTCAATTATAGGATACATCGTTGCATTTATTGTATTTTTTATTCCAGTAATGGTGTGTGGATTTTATTTTTCAATGGGAAATGTTATATGGAAAATTTGGCATTATTCCTTGCTACATATTCCTTTATTTAATTGGCATAACAAGCTTATTATATATTATGTCGAAGAAAATTACGAATGGACTACAAGCAATATAGATTTATTGAATTTTAAGTCAAGCTGTCTCATTTCAGTTATATCATCCGCTGTTTTGGTGTGGATAGGTAAATTTCTTTGCGAAAAAAAACAAATATTGTGAGGTGAATGATATCCATGAATTTATATGTAAAATCTATTTCAAAGTCAATTAAAGGTGAAAAAGTGCTTGATGATATCAGTTATACATTTGAATCTGGTAAAATATATGGAATATATGGTAAAAATGGTTCAGGTAAAACAATGCTACTCAGAGCCATTGCAGGTTTTATAAATACAGACAAAGGATACATAAAATATAATCACAAGGCATTACATAAAGATATGGATGTTTTACCAGATTTAGGAGCTGTTATTGAAAATATTTCTTTTTGGAGTATGTATTCAGGATTTGAAAATTTGAAAATGCTTTCCAATATAAAAGGAATTGTATCAGATGAAGAAATATATGAAATAATGATATACTTTGGTCTTGATCCCAAATCAAAGAAAAAAGTAAATAAATATTCATTAGGAATGCGTCAAAAACTAGCTCTTTGTCAAGCACTGATGGAACATCCAAAAATTTTGCTTTTGGATGAGCCAACTAACGCATTGGATCAGCATAGCATTGATTTATTTCGTGAACGTATATTGGAAGAAAAAAAGAATGATACCATTACTATACTGACAAGCCATAATAAAGAAGATATTGAAATATTAGCGGATGAGAAGATATGCATGGAATTTGGTAAAATTAAGGAGTTGATGTAATGAAGAAATTTGTATTAACTATCTGTGTTGTAATCATTTGTATGGTGACAGCCTTATTCTATGGAAAGACTGGGATAAAAACAACTACAGGGGTTCATGATCCTGATATTGCTTTATCAGAAAATACAGCTATGGAAATTTTCTATACAGGAGGGCAGAAAACTTCTTACTTTAACAATGAAAGTAATTACTCATTGGATGATATGGAAAAAGATTCTTCTTTAATAGCTCGTATAACTGTAACAAATTCTCGTGAAATGAGTTTACGATCAACAAAAACAATGGTAAAAATAGAGGAAATCTATAAGGATAATTCTGCTAATCTTTCAGTAGGTGACTGTATTTACATTATAGAACCTGTATCATTTGTTAGAGGTGAAGAATTTTACACTAACGGATGGCAATATCTGAAGACCGAAGATACTTATTTAATATTTTTAAAAAATCTAGGATGTATTGATGGGTATAAATACACCAAAGAGGAAGAAAATTCATTTATGCCTGTATCGGAAATATATTCAAAGAGAAATCTAACTCATGATGAAAGTTGTGTGGTTTTTGATTCGGCGGAAACTCTCTATTCAAGTATATCTATGTTTGCATTTTTGACCTCAGAAAAAACTATAGTAGATAATTATGAGAAAATATGGAAAAACATTACAAATTCAGGTAAGTATGAATGATTTAATTATTTATGAATGAATCTCTCCTATTCTATTTCCTGTGAGAAGCGTATCAATGTTAGAAATTCATGGAGATACTGAATTAAGCAATATGGAATCATTCAATCTTAAAGAAACTAAAAATGGAGATAATAGAAATTGAATAAAAAGAAATTGGCAAAGAGTGTTGTAGGCATTGCTTTAATTGTAAGTGTAGCTATACTTATCGTTGTATGTGTTGGAAAAATAAAGCACATTCAGAATAAAAAAAATATTATTGGTACATGGAAGAATGCAAATGCAGAGGAAGTGTTTACCTTTCAAGAAAATGGAGGACTTGTTGTAAACAAAGATATGCCCGAATTGGGTATTACCTGTGGCAATGCATTATATAGCATATCTTCCTCAAATATGATTTTTGTGGAACAGAGAGATAATAGCGTGAATTTTGAGATAGAAGTAGATCAAAACGAATTAACAATCTTCTTTATGGGTCATAAATATTGGGAATTAACAAAATAGCAATTGCATATAAAGCGATACTCATGATATCCATAACCATAAAATATAGAGCCGATGAATCACTCGTTATTTCGATTGTGAGTTATCGGCTCTATTTCATTATTTATGGAAGGGCTAAAGAAATATCGTATTTTATAGAAATACTTTTGACAGATTTCTTCTCATTTTTATGTTCTTTTATCAAGTGCTATACCATTCCATATTCATCGCATTCACCCAATCTTGCATTTCTGAATCAAGATACAAACGGGCATATTCTAGTGGATTGTCAATCGCCAGTGCATCCAACATTCGTTGAGAGTTAGGAGTAGTAATCAATCCATCTTCTGCCTTGCCACAGTCAATCCGAAGTATGTAGCCATTGTAATAATTGATGTCTATGATGTTGTGATATTTATTATATTCTGCATGAACGATATTCATATTGCAAAGTCCTTTCTCTTATCTGTTTCAGTTGTAGAAGCATCTTGACCAGTTCCAGCCGATTATGTGATTTATATAATGTTATTAGCTGTTACCGGATTTTGCTTCCCTTGTTTTTGCCCTTATGAGGTGTCGTAACACAAGGGAAAAGGATATAACATAAGGGAAAGTCTAAGGGAAAGCTCACTTGCCAAAACTGTAGTAAAATCAAGGCATTGCGGATTTTATCGTAACACTTTATAATACCAGTTAGGTGTTAAAGAATTGTAGGTATCAAAATTACAATTTGAAAGACATTGAATTTGCTCATATGTACAAATGTGATGTCTCTGCTACTAGAAACTGGAAAAACGCAAGAAGTTTTCCTAGTAAGGATTTATTTGAATACTTAAAACAATATATTTTAGAAAAAACAATGTCTTATAAAGCAGATGATACTTATCTGCGTGATAGAATTGAGGCAATTTTTTCTGAATATGGTTATGGTACATTTTACATACACCTTAAATATGACACCACTAACAATGCAGAATTCATTATTAGAGTTCTGCAATCTTGCATAGATGCCGGAAAGGGAAATATAATAATGCCAATAGAAAATAATGATACTTATATCTCAGATCATAGGACGCACGCAGTGGTTTTTGACTTTGATGGAACATTAACAAAATCAGGTAAAATTGCCAAAACTACTTGGGAAAACATTTGGGTATCATTAGGGTATGATGTGAAGGTATGCCAGAATCTTCATAAAAGGTTTGACCGAAAAGAAATCACCCATGAAGAATGGTGCAAACTAACCGAAGAAAAATTTAAAGCAAGAAATCTTCACAGAGATACCCTCAAAACGATTGCAAATAAGATACACCTAATTAAAGGTGTAAAAAGAACATTTCAGCAACTTAATGAACACGATATTAAGATTTATATCGTGTCTGGCTCCATAATGTTTGTAATACAAGCAGTCTTAGGAAATTTAAATCGATATGTTGATAATATTAGAGCTAATCAACTGATGTTTAATGAAGCTGGATTTTTGACTCAAATCATTGGTACAAAATATGATTTTGAAGGAAAAGCTGATTACATCGTACAAATAGCTAACGAGCTGAAAATATCTACAAAAGACATTTTATTTGTTGGAAATTCACGTAATGATCATTTTGCATACCAATCCGGAGCAAGAACATTATGTATTAATCCAAGATTGACTGATATAACTGATACACAGGTGTGGAATGAATGCATTGAAACATGTGATGACCTAACAGAAATTCTTGATTACATCTAATGCAAAAAAAATGATATTTGGTGAAAACAACATTTCACTTTTTATCACTCTTTGTGATAAAAAGTGTCCTATAATCCATAAAAAAACTTCACCATACATAAAATTGCTAGTGAGTGATATTAAGGTTTATAATGTAAACATAGAATCTCCATAAGATGACTTATAGGGAATAACTTATTTTTCGAAGGAGGGAATGATTATGAAGAAGGTTTACTACCCACTCGCAGGCATGAATTATATCATTGATGACTTGGCACAAATCATCGAAAATAAGGTTGGTGATGCAAATGAAATTGTACTGTGGCTTTCGGCTCAAGTAAATTGTTTTCCGCATATAGGCACTTTAACAAATTTTATTTCAGCATTTGCCTTAGCTAAACATTTCAGAGAGTATTTTGAAAAGCCCACAAAAATTGTAGTTGAATTACTCGAAAGCGTTACTGGTGCAGAAGAGACAATAGATGGGCATAGATATTATAAAAACTTAGATAACGTTTTAACTGATGATGGAACTCAGACAATACGTGAGAAATATCTACCATATTTTAAAGAAATATTAGATAAATTAGAAGCAAAAGATCACGTTAAATATGAGATACGATTTTTTTATGATTATGAAAAGGATCCACTAGTAAAAAAATCCGTAATCAAAGTCATGAATAACTTTGATTTGCTTAAAAACATACTCGATCCTAAATCCAGTGAAATCCGCCTCCGTTTTCCTTGTCCTGAATGTGGTTTAACAGAAAAACATTTATGGAAAACCAAAATTAAAGAAATTACGGATGAATCACTTATTATGGATTGTTATTGCCCGAATCATGGTTATTTTTCTGCCAAGATCGATAAAAATAGCAATAATAAATTTGATATGAATGTCCCATTAAGATATTTAGTTAAAATACTCTATTTACTTGATTCAGATAAAGTGAATCATACATTGAGTGTTATTGTTGACGGTGGAGACTGGTCTGGAATGTGGCCATTGAGAGTGTATATGGAGCCACTTTTAAAGCTTAAATATACCGATGTTCCAAGTATCATTTATACTCCAACAATATTGGACTGGTCTGGAAGCAAACTATCAAAACGAATGTATGTAGGCAATCAAGCATATCGCGAGTACTTAAAAGAAGGTCTTATTAACTATTCCGAATTTGATAACCAGTATGGAAAAGATGGATTTGAGACATTATATAAAGAAATAAACGGTTGGGTAAATGACCCCAAGAAATTTATTCGCGACTATACAATTGAATATATAGATTCTATATTATGTCATGAGGATATAACTATCTTGTAAATATAACATGTTTATCAAGGAACAGTAGCACAACTACCGTTCCTTGATTGATTTACTATAATGCTAGTTTATCCTAATTTAGAATATAATGCCAGTTTTGCAAGGATATTCTCACGAAATGATAAAGTATTTAAAGAGACACTCCTCCAGCCCTCCAATCTAATATATTCCCTCTCTAGCCATAAATTTTTTATTTAAGTAGCCACATCTTATATTTTGATATTTAGGATTTGATATATAGATTGAATCTTTAATTTCGAATTCCGTAGTCATTTCCATTTCTTTACAAGTACAACCAAAATTATCCTCATATATTGTTGTATGGTCATTGTAAAATTCAATATCATATCTTTCCTGCTTTTGCAAAAAATCGTATAATATCCTAAAATTAGTAATATCCAGATAACACCTTGGTACACTGAATGACGATTCTAATTCTTTTATTTGTGTAATGGTAATCGGATTTTTATATAATTGTAATGACTCAATTGGAATTGCATATTGTTCACCCACATCTATACAATGCTTCGTTCTTTCATATATATCTGAGTCTGATGGATATTTAGTAATAATATCCCTTGTCATAATAGGAACACCCAATTCCATGATTCCAATAACTTCTTGAATAGGGGCACTAAGATAAAGAAATGCCGTGGCTGCCTCTTTACAAAAACGCTTCCTATACTCATATTTCTTAATGCCATAAAGAATCGGTCTAAAAAATTCTGGCCTAAAACTTAAAAAAATTTGTTTTTTCATAATATCACCTATTCTAACCTTTAATATATAATATTTCTATACACTCTTCTAAGGGCAGTTACACTAACTATTTCTTATCAAAAAACATTATTCTTTTCATATACTCCCTGTTTTTATTCCTAGCTTTTCCTATTAACATGATTTTATATAAGATATTTTAATTAATTCTACCACAATCTTTCTCCTTTTACTATCTAAAAAAGTTAGGCGTGCGTAATAATGGGATGCTCCCTCTCCTCTATAACTTTCAGTTGGGATAATGAATTTGCCTTTCGTCGCTTCTTTGTCGAGGCTACCGCATGAGCCAAACATAATATACTTTGTTGCTCCAATCACGTGATGGCTTTCATAACACATAGAGGATGCAACAGCAGAACCTATTCCAGTCAGATAAAAAGCTATTTTTTCTCCCTTATATTCCAGACAATAGATTGGAATGTTTCCATTACATGCGCCAATTTCGCCTATAATTTCACACTCATAATGTTCTAATAAATATGTATGTATCTCTTTAGAAAAGATAATCAAACATTTGTTTGTAATACGCTTTCCGGCTCCATAAATGACATTTAAATCAATTAGTGCCTTTGTCTCGTTGTCAAAAAAATCGCTTTGTAACATAATAGCGTTCACTCCTTCTCTCAAAATATTTTTCTTCATTATCCGGATAAAAAAAGACCACCTACCTGCAAAGATAAGTGGTCAGAATATACTATAATCTAATTATTGAACCATTTTCTCATCTTAGCAATTCAAATATTTACATACGCAATTAAGACCATACACATTCATAATGTGCATAGTATAAATTTCAGTATATGAATATCCGACTGCAAATCTATTCATGAGAAAACTCCTTTCAAAAATTATTGTGTTAAGATTACTCTTGTTTGTAACGCTTGTCAATCAATTTTTATATCAATTTGCTTTTTAGTTCTTGTATTTCATACTCAGAAATACCTATATCCCTTAAATACTGATCTACCGAATTATGCTTTTCTCTTAACATCCTAAGAAATCCATACATCGATTTTTCGTTTGCCAAAACAATATCCTTATCAATTTCAGGATGTTCCTTCAAGTACGCCTCAAGCCTTTGTTTATTGAATTCTCTGCTAATTGCATAATCATATACAATATCTTCGTCAGACACCCCAACAAGTGCCAAAAGTATTGCACTAACTACACCTGTACGATCTTTACCCGCAGTACAATGAAACAAAACTCCTCCGTTTGCGTCCGCAATGGTCTTAAACACTTCTTTTACACAATCTGCATGAGCTATCTCCATATACGGTACCGGAACAGCTTCAAGACTGTTTGGAGGTAGCATTCCCTCTACGATAGGATAATGAAAAACTATAAAATCACTGTCTGACGAAAAAGCAGAGGGCTTTGTTTCAGCCTCCTGTTCACTTCGTAAATCAATGATTGTAGTTATGTCTCTATCGAGCAGAAGTTTTTTGTCTGATGCACTTAATGATTCACACCTATCACTTCTATATATCCGATTGCTTAATGTATAATTCTTTGTTCCCTGAATTCTGTACATACCAAGCTCTCTGGTATTCATAGTACTTTCAAGAATAGATTTTGGCATTCTATTCCAAGCTGATAAGTAACCATCTGTGCCCGCATTTTGACATTCAAGGTTATCCAACTCCTGAATACAATATCCCACAGCCTCTGCTATATATTCATCTGCCATTTCTTTTGTGAAGAAAAATATATCATCCTCTTCGCTTGGTTCAAAATACGAATTCATATTTTGCACCAAGCCCTCAAGATCAAATGAGCATACTTGATTTATAGGTTCTTTATCAAAGTCAGCCGGTATTGTAACCTCATTTTTTAGATTATATTTCTGGACAACATAGAAATTACCTATAGCATAATCCCTATGAAGCTTCTCTACGTTTCCAGGTATCAACGGATTCCAATGATATTTATCATATACCAAATGTCTATATAAGATGTCCTGAATCAAATGAAGGTAATATCCTAAATATAAATCATCTTGCTTCATCAATTCGCCATAAATGCTCTTGTAACCGTCAAGATCATAAGTATTCTTATGCCCTCCTGCAACCGATATCTTCATATGACTGTTTCCGTTATATCCAGAATCTACAAGGATAGAACCCAGCTTAAGTCTATCCGGATTATTAAATTGTCTCCGCTTAATTAATTCACATGTAATTGCATAATGAATAATACTTGATGCCATATATCTACTCCTTGGATCTAAACTAATATTCTCAAACCATCTGAAACGCTTTCAGCGCTTCCATAATCGCATCCTCTTTTTCCTTCGGACACTGTGGCTGTCTGGAATCCTCCGACTTAGGCAGATTAAAATTCTCAGCCAGTTCCAAACCACACTTTCTCTTCACCTGTGCAATATATAGATTAGATACCTTCATCCCATCATTATGCTCTGCCACATACTTCTTAATTTCCTCATATGTAGACTTACTCTCAGCGCTAGTCAAATCCATCTCGTCCATATCCAGTTTTACACTTACATGATGTTTCGCTTCATGGAGTTTGGACAAAAGACATACCGTCTCCACATGCGTCGTATGAGAAAACTGATCAAACGTCTGCCACTTCATGAGTTCATACTTCTCCTCACACAGTATCTTCAAATCCCTTGCCAATGTCGCCGAATCACAGCTCACATATACAATCCTCTCCGGTAACATCGCAAGCATTGTGTTCAGACACTTCTCATCACAGCCCTTTCTTGGAGGGTCAACGACTATCACATCCGGGCGAAGCATATCTGTACGTCCGGTGGATTCTGTATCATCAGTGATTTTCTCAGTTCTCTTTGCATTCTCATAAAACTGTGGAAGCACCTCCTCAGCCTTTCCTACGAAAAACTGTGCATTTGTGATGCCATTGAGCTTCGCATTGTTTTTGGCATCCTCGATTGCCTGAGGCACTATTTCCACTCCGTACACCTGCTTTGCCTTCTGTGACAAAAAGAGCGATATGGTACCGATACCGCAGTAGAGATCCCAGACATTTTCATTTCCTGTTAGCCCTGCAAATGCAAGTGCCGTGCTGTAGAGCTTTTCTGTCTGCTTAGGGTTTACCTGATAGAACGACTGTGGCGAAATCTGATATGTGATGCCTGTCCCCTGTGGTGTGAAATCAGGGTAAGAAAGCAGATGGATGGTGTCCTCAATATATGGTCTTCCCCATATGCAGACCGTCTTTTTGCCGAGGATGACATTTGTGTTTTCCTTGTTGATATTGTAGGAAATCGAAGTCATTCCATCGATTTTTGAGAGTCTTTCGCACAGTGTATCCGCTGCTCGGTGTTTTGCTTCAAGACTGTCCCCATTTATCACAAGGCAAACCATAATCTGCTTTGATGTAAAACCATATCTGATAAGCACATGGCGCACGAGCCCTTTGTGTGTGTTCTCGTCATACGGTGTGATGCCGCACTCATTCATCCATTCCTTTATGATGTCAAGTATCTCTTTGTTTTGCGGCACCCCAAGCCTGCAGTCCTCGACCGGGATGATATTGTGGCTTCGCGATGCATAAAAGCCTGTCACTATATTGCCATCCCTGTCATATCCCACCGGAAACTGTGCCTTGTTGCGGTAGCGGTATGGATTGTCTGCGCCAACAGGCGGCTGCATTTTACTGTCCAGCTCTGCCTCGGAAAATCCACCTATACGCATGAGATTGTTGCGCACCTTATTATTTTTAAATTCAAGCTGCTTTTCATAGGAGAGCGCCTGTATCTGGCAGCCGCCACACCTCTTGTGCAGCTCACATTGCGGCTCAACGCGAAAAGTGGAAGGGGTCTTAATCTCTTCCACTCTTGCGTAGCCATAGTTTTTCTTTAATTTTGTTGCGCGGGCTGTTATGACGTCACCAATCAGTGCATCCTTTACGAAAAAGGTCATGCCATCATAATGTCCGATACCCTCGCCATCTGTTCCCATATCTGTTATTTCAAGTTCAAATATGTCATTTTTTTTCATGCTTTTCTCTTCTTTATTTTATATATATAATTACTCTTTATAATGTTTGTATCCGGTGCAAGCTTTCACACCAAAAATCACACCATAGCTATATTTAATATCGTCCGCCTTTTTACACACTTGTTCTGCGGAAATTTGTCTCCATAAATCTGTTGTAACCCTGCCACTTTGTATCGTTTTCAGGCACATTTACAAGCAGCTCCCTGAAGGTCTCCATCTTGGCATCTATGTTGTCTGCAAAGCTAAGTGCCAGTGCCTCGACAAGTGCCGGCTTTTTCGGAGAGCCAAACTCAAGCTCGCCGTGGTGGGCAAGTATGCAGTGCTTCAGCTCGTTTGCGAGCACTACCGGGAAGCCGTCGATGCTCTTAATCGCATCGCCTACCCACTCTGCACCAATCATGATATGTCCGAGGAGCTGACCAGCGTCTGTATAGTCATTTTCCGGGAAAGTAGAAAGCTCCTTTAATTTTCCGATATCATGGAAAATAGCTGCTGTAAGAAGCAGGTCACGGTTTAAGACCGGATACATTTTTGCAAAATAATCACAGTTCTTCGTCACACCGAGTGTATGCTCCAAAAGACCTCCTACAAAGCCGTGGTGCACGCTCTTTGCGGCTGAATGGAACTTGAAACGGCGCTCAAACTCCTTATTGTCGAAAAAGCTATGTAAGAGCTGTGACAGGTACTGATTCTTTACAGAGCCGATAAAGCCCATGAGTTCCTTATACATGACCTCGACATCCTTATCGCTGACCGGCAGATAATCCGCAGGGTCATATTCTCCCTCGTTCACCTTTCTCGCACGCTTTATGGAACACTGCAAATTGCCCTGAAAGCTTGTGATATCACCGGTTATGGCTATGTAATCCATTGCATCAAATTCCTCAATGCCTACTGAGCCCACATCCCATATCTTGGCATCCAGCGTGCCTGTCTTATCCTGCAGGATAACATTGTCATAAGGCTTTCCGCTTTTGGTCATGGCTGTCTGCTTGCTCTTGCATAAAAAAATCTCATTGATTCTCTCTCCCTCGCGGAGAGTTGAAATATACTTCATATATCCTCCTAATTTCGGCTAATTCATCACTCCGATTTTCACCTGACAGGTAATCTCCGTGTAGCCGTTGCTTCCTTTTCTCTTTACTTTCAGATTGCAGGTATCCTCAGGCTTTTGCTTCATAAGCTGTGTGTTGTACGCGGACACATTCGACACCTCTGTATTGTTTACCGCAACTATCACATCTCCGCTTTGAAGCCCCGAGACAAATGCCGGTGAATCCATGGTAACCTGCTTTATATAAACACCCTTTGGGATGTTATATCTGTTTGCTATTTTTTCTGTAACTGTAGTACAGGTGATGCCTATGTACGGCACATCTGCGCCGCTCTCGAGCTTTTCAATGACAGGTGACAGGTCGCTTATGCTGACAGCCGTGAGCGTATTGTTTTCCTCCGCCGGATTGAAATCCTGCAGCGAAAGCCCTATGACCTGACCATCTGTATTAATCAGTATACCGCTCTGTAACTTGTTGCTTGCAATATCTGTGGTGAGCACCGAGTAATTGTTGTCCTGCGCCGACAGCTCGTTGGTTGTTGACGTTACAAGACCTGTGAGAATGGCATAGTTTGCCTCAAGCGCAATGACAGATGCTCCTCTTGAAACAATATTTGAATTACCAAGCTCCGCAACCGCTATAGCCCTTATTGTGGCGTCGTCCAGAAGTGACTTATCCACGGAAATGATTGCTATACCTGTATTGCTGTCATACTTGACCAGCGCAGCATCAGCCATCATGTCGTTTACAAAGGTTACACTAAGCTTATCCGCCTTATCCACTACATTTTTCTCTGTCAGAATGATTAGCTGCTTTCCATTGTCCCTCAGTATCACTCCCACTCCCTGACCCTCGGTCTCATAGGAATTATTGAAAATATCAGTGGCATCTGTCACACCCGTGACTCCTACTACAAATTTCGTGGCCGAAGTGCCCACTCTGTAGAGCTGGTTCTGCACTGCCTGATAATCTGCGAGTGTAGGCTGATAGGTCTGCGAAGACGGCTCCGAAGAAGTGCCGGACTCTGTGCTTTGTGTACCATTTTCACTATATGCATCACTGCTGTCATCTATGCCTGACTGCTGTGTGGCTGTCTGCACATCATTATTATTTTTTCCATCTGAAGCTTTTTTTGATTGTCTGTTGATAACCGGCAGAAATATAGCAAAAACAATGCTTGCAGCCACTGCAAATGCAACTCCGCAGAGGGCTGCTGTGCCTGCTTTTTTTGCAAGTCTTTTTTTATTCAGCGGTTTATCCTTTATCTTTTCTCTGATAAATTGCTCCATATTGTCACCCTGATTAGATGTCTTTAGTTACTATCTTACATTATATTCTGAATTATATTGCGTTGCAACCATATTTTTTGAGTACTGCCTTTGAATACGGGCTTGCGGCATGTACCCGCCGGACTGCTGCACTGCTCCCAACGGTGCTACGCTGCGTGACTAAGATTCTGTATGGATTATGCATTTACTTTTTCTATACATGACGAAACCGTCGCTACTCGCCTTCCATGGCTCGATAGCTCCTTGCCCCGGCATCCATGCCGTGGCATTTCTGTGTTATGAGCATAATCCTACAGTATCTAAGCCACTGCGCTATTCGCACCGGTGGGAGCAGTGCAGCAGTCCGGCGGGTACATGTCGCAAGCCCTTACTTTCTGGCTCATTTAACAAACTGGTTTGTTATATATTAAACTTTATGTTATCATCTTGTAATTATAATACATATTTATTATGGTTTTTTTGAAGATTTTCAGCTATAATATGATAAGCTATACAGTAAATATGAATTTAATATTCAACTACCGAAATATAAGGATATAGAAATGAATAAAAAAGTTTACAAAACATTGGAATATAACAAAATCCTCACCATGCTAAGCAGCTACGCAGCATGTGATGAGACAAAGAAGCGGTGTCTTTCGCTTGAGCCTATCACCGATTTATACGAAATCAGACATCTGCAGACCACCACTGCCGATGCACTAAGCCGCCTGTACAAGGACAGCGGAGTGTCCTTCGTTGGCATACACAATGTACATGCTTCCCTAAAGAGGCTTGATATCGGCGGAGCGCTGAATACGACCGAGCTTCTTCGCATCTGCAGTCTTTTAGAGGTTGCAAAGCGCGTGAAGGCCTATGGCAGAAGCGCCATGGACAATGAGAAGCAGGATTCTCTCTCCGGTCTGTTTTCAGGGATTGAACCGGTTTCTGCGCTCTGCGATGAGATTAAGAGGTGCATTTTATCTGAGGAAGAGATTGCCGATGATGCGAGTCCTGAGCTTTTTAAGATAAGAAAGAGCATACGCGGCATGAACGACAGAATCCATGCGCAGCTCACCAAGCTCATGAACAACAGCACAACGAGGACATATCTGCAGGATGCGGTTGTGACCATGCGCGACGGCAGATATTGTCTGCCTGTAAAGGCTGAGGCAAAGGGCAATGTACCCGGCATGATGCACGACCAGTCATCTACCGGCTCTACCCTTTTTATCGAGCCGATGGCTGTCGTCAATTTGAATAATGAACTCAAGGAGCTTTTCATAAAGGAGCAGGAGGAGATTGAAAAAATCCTTGCAGCTCTCAGCGACAAGGTTGCCATGAATGCGGCTGCCTTGGAGCAGGACTATGAGATTCTTTCAGAGCTTGACTTCATTTTTGCAAAGGCAAATCTGGCTAAATCATACAACGGTGTGGCACCGGAGTTCAACACCGAGGGGCATATCAATATCAGAAAGGGCCGTCATCCGCTTTTGGATGCTAAAAAGGTGGTCCCTATAGATGTACGGCTCGGCGAGGACTATAAGCAGCTCATCATCACCGGACCAAATACCGGTGGTAAGACGGTTTCACTAAAGACTGTCGGACTTTTGACTCTCATGGGTCAGGCAGGTCTTCACATTCCTGCGGCTGACAGGTCAAAGCTCGCCATCTTTGAGGATGTCTTTGCGGATATAGGCGATGAGCAGAGTATTGAACAAAGTCTCAGTACCTTCTCGTCTCACATGACCAATATCGTAAAAATTCTTGAAAAAGCCGATGACAGAAGCCTTTGCCTGTTCGATGAGCTCTGCTCGGGAACCGACCCGACAGAGGGTGCGGCACTTGCCATCTCAATTTTAAACAGACTGCACCAGTATGGTGCCATCACCATGGCCACCACACACTACAGTGAGCTGAAGGTATATGCGCTTTCCACAGACGGTGTGGAAAATGCCTGCTGTGAGTTCAATGTGGAGACTTTAAGCCCTACCTACCGCCTGTTAATCGGTATTCCTGGAAAGAGTAACGCATTTGCAATCTCATCAAAGCTTGGTCTGGACGAAAACATCATCGAGGATGCAAAAAGCAGAATTAATGATAACGACCTTGATTTTGAAGATCTGATTGCAAGCCTCGAGTCACAGCGACAAACCATCGAAAAGGAACAGCTTGAAATCAACAGCTACAAGGCCGAGATTGAAAAGCTCAAGAAACAGCTCGAAGAGAAAAACGAGCGCATAGACAAGAGCAAAGACAAGATTTTACGCGAGGCAAATGAGGAAGCCTACAAGATACTGCAGGATGCAAAGGAACTTGCCGACAAAACCATCCGCAATTTCAACAAATACGGACAGGGGCAGGCTCCTATGAGCCAGATGGAAAAGGAGCGCTCTGCCCTTCGTGACAAGATGAATGACAAGGAAAAGAAGCTGTCAGACATCAAGAAAAACACTGCCAAGGCAAATCACAAGGCGCCTAAGAAGCTGCGCATCGGTGATTCTGTGCTTGTGCTCTCCCTCAATCTGAAGGGAACCGTCCACACTCTGCCAAATGCCAAGGGCGATTTGTATGTGCAGATGGGTATACTGCGCTCGCTGGTTAATATTAATGACCTCGTGCTCTTAAACGACGATGTATCTCCTGCCAAGAAGTACGGCGGCAGCGGAAGCAAGATAAAGATGAGCAAATCGCTGTCAGTTTCATCAGAAATCAACCTGATTGGAAAGACTACGGATGAGGCACTTGCTCTCTTAGATAAATACTTGGACGACGCATATATCGCTCATCTTTCATCTGTGCGCATTGTCCACGGAAAAGGCACCGGTGCACTGCGAAAGGCTGTGCATGGACTCCTTAAGAGGACAAAAACTATTGCGGAATACCATCTCGGTGAGTTTGGTGAGGGCGATGCCGGAGTAACCATCGCAACCTTTAAATAACGACAATGTACTTTTACGGAATATAAATAATTTTTAAGAAGGAGATTAGAAATGGCTGTTAAACAGAAAATACTGATAGTAGACGACGACAACAATATAGCAGAGCTTATATCTCTATATCTGACCAAGGAATGCTATGACACCAAAATCGTAAATGACGGTGAGCAGGCTCTTATCGCGTTTGAGCACTACAAGCCAAACATGCTTCTTTTGGACCTCATGCTTCCGGGCATAGACGGCTATCAGGTATGCCGTGAGATACGTGCAAAGTCCGATGTGCCGATTATCATGCTCTCCGCAAAGGGCGAGGTATTTGACAAGGTTTTAGGCCTGGAGCTTGGTGCCGACGACTATATACTCAAGCCCTTTGACTCAAAGGAGCTTGTGGCAAGAGTCAAGGCCGTGCTCAGACGCTTCCAGCCTGCAAAGCCGGAGGCCTATGCTTCCGTAGATATCAAGTGTGTGGAGTACCCGGGGCTTATTGTAAATCTGTCCAACTACTCTGTCACTTATGACGGACAGCAGATTGATATGCCGCCGAAGGAGCTTGAGCTTTTATATTTTCTTGCCTCGTCTCCAAATCAGGTGTTTACAAGGGAGCAGCTTCTGGACAACATATGGGGCTATGAATATGTCGGCGACACCCGCACTGTCGATGTGCATGTAAAGCGTCTCCGCGAGAAAATCAAGGACAAGCCAACCTGGCGTATCGCAACTGTCTGGGGCATCGGATACAAGTTTGAGGTAAAATAAATAATGAAGCATACCATCTACACTAAAATGTTAATCAGCTATCTGATTTACGGTGTCATCGCTTTTTTCATTATATGCACATTTACACAGCATCTCACCACAGACTATATTGAAAAGCAGGAGGCATCCAATCTCTACAGGGAAGCCTCCATCATTGCAGGTGATTACGCCGCCGAATACTTTGACTCATCCATGTCGCTTAGCGATTTCCAGAATCACATGAAAATCGTAGCCGACTATATGGATGCCAAGGTATGGGTGGTCAGCCCTGACGGTGAGCTGCTCATGGACTCAGATGATCCGTCAATAGGCATTGATATCCAAAATGACAGTTCTAAGCCTGTAGTGATAAATGGCTTTGATGTCACCGATTTTGGCAGCAACAACTATATGATTGGAGATTTTTATGGCTCCTTCAAGCATAAGATGCTGTCCGTATTTTCCCCGGTAAATGTCTCGTACCAGAATATCGGCTACATAGTCATTCACAAGACAATGAGCCATATCACGGCAGGTGTAAACGGTTTTATGAATATCTCCTTTTACACTGTAGCGCTCATTTTTGCCTTTGCATTTGTTCTGCTTTTCATGATGAGCCGCTCCATTTACCGTCCTATCTCCAAAATCACAAAGACCGCAAAGAAGTATGCAAAGGGTGATTTCACTGCCCAGATTGATGTACATTCCAATGACGAAATCGGCTATCTGGCAAACACACTAAACTACATGGCAACTGAGCTTGATACGCTTGAGGAGGATCAGCGCAAGTTTGTTTCCAACGTGTCACACGACTTCCGCTCCCCTCTTACCTCGATAAAGGGCTACGTGGAGGCCATGCTGGACGGAACCATCCCTGTTGAGATGCAGGATAAGTATTTAAATATCATACTTTTTGAAACCGAGAGGCTTAATAAGCTCACCAAGAGTCTTATTGATCTGAACCAGTTCGGTCATCACGGCATACACCTGGATATTGCTGATTTTGACATCAATACAATGATCCGCACGACAATCCTCACCTTCGAGGGTAAATGCAGTGAAAAGGGCTTAAGCTTTGACCTGCTGCTCACCGGAAAAGAGCTTTTCGTGCGCGGTGATATGGTCAAAATCCAGCAGATTCTTTACAACCTGATAGACAACGCTGTGAAGTTTTCAAATAATGATTCGAGTATCAAGATTGAGACGAGTATCAGAAATGAAAAGGTGTTTATCTCAGTAAAGGATCATGGTATCGGTATACCAAAGGACAGCCTTTCAAAGATCTGGGAGCGCTTCTACAAGAGTGATTTATCCCGCGGAAAGGATAAGCGCGGTACGGGACTTGGCCTGTCTATAGTTAAAGAAATCGTGCAGGCGCATGGTGAGAATATAAATGTGATAAGCACTGAGGGTGTGGGAACTGAGTTTATATTTACGCTGCCGCTCAGCAAAAAAGAAGGGTGAGGCGCAGCTCATCATATGATAGGTGTGGTGGGCGCCTCGCTTTTTAGGTTGTGACGCTGCCGGCATAGCACACAGTATATTCCTCAGAAAAATGTGAAGTCAGCCTCGGTTGTTTTTCCGGACAGATTATGGTTTTATTTACATTTTCTTTCTTTTTTACTTTATGGAACTCCGCGGCAGTTCACATTTTTCTTCGGAACACACCGTGTACTCTCCGGCTAATTCAGGTTTACGAGCGAGGTGCTTTGCTACCTTGCATTCTGGCAGTGCCGGACTTATTTCACTGGCGTGAAATTTTGTCCGGCACTTTTTTCTTCTTAAAATTTAAAGCTCATTTCACTTATGCGAAATGAGCTTATTTAATAGTTATATATTGTTTATAAATATTCTGAGCCGCCTTGAAAACACAAGAAAAACTGATTTTAAATAATTACGCTTATATCATATTTACGGTTCATATTTGCTGCCGGCCGGGTCGGTTACTGTGTAGTCGCCGCCGGATATGTCGGCTGTAGTTTCAAAGTCTGTGATGTCCTGATTTACGATACCATCGAACAGGTCATATGTGAAGGTGTAGCCCTGTGCCGATACTGCTTTGACATATATTTTGATATTGCTTGCGGCTGTGACAGGGATTAAGTCTTCGATTTTGACTGTGCCTTCGAGGCTATGGAGCTTACCGTCGTCCTCTTTTGAGGCATCAGAGGTATCATTTTCCGTGTCATTCTTTGAGCCATCTTTTTTGGCATCATCCTTCCGACTTAAGGCGGATGTGATGGAGTCTGTGTCTGCAGAGTCTGCACTGTCTGTGCCGTTTTCTGCCAACAGCTGTCGGATATCGTATGTCTTTAGCTCTGTATCTGAGCTTGCAACTACGAGCTGCACACTGTTAAAGTCAAAGTAATCATTTCCCATGACCGCTACATCTACATCTGTGCCAAGCTTTATGCTGCCATTGTCAAAGGTTGGTTTATTGGCAAGTATGCCGGATGCTACATTTTTGAACACTGATGTCACACCTTCAAACTCATCGAGCACCTCTGTGCTTCTCTTATTTCCGTCAACAAACAGAAATGTCACATTGCCTGCATAGTCCTCAGACAGTGGAAGGGTGGCCTCACCCGTATACTTGATGCCGTTTAGCTCGAGCGGTATCTCGTTTGTACCGAAAAATACACTGGTTTTTGTATCCTCTGTGTACTCCTTTGGCACCACCGAGACAGAGACTGTGTATGTCATATCGGTAAAATCTGCACTTTTTAAGGAAATATCCCAGTCTGTTATGAGGCTGGCCTCCTCCTCAAGAGTGGACTTGATATCATCCTGCATGGTCTGCACATCAGAAAGTATCACCGATGTGTTGTCTGAGGTGTATGACATCTGTGTCTCGAGCTTTTTTATCCTGTTATTAAGCAATACTGCCCCCGCAATAAGTGCGGCGAGCAGTATTATGGTAATCGCATTGAAAATATTTTTTTTCAAATTCATATTATAGTGTTATTCCTCATCTTCCTCTGCAGCTACAGCTATTCCAAGCTCCTCAAGCTGCTTTGGATCTACAGTTCCGGGTGCCTCTGACATGAGGTCCGAAGCGTCCTTTACCTTAGGGAATGCAATAACCTCCTTGATATTGTCTGTATGCAGCATATGCATGCAGATACGGTCAACACCGAAGGCAAGTCCTGCGTGTGGCGGTACACCATATGAGAATGCATCAAGCAGGAATCCAAACTGCTCGTGTGCACGCTCCTTTGTGAAGCCAAGCACCTCAAACATCTTCTCCTGGATGTCATCCTGATGGATACGCACTGAGCCTCCACCGAGCTCTGTACCATTGAGTACGATATCATATGCCTTTGCACGAACTGCGCCCGGATCTGAGTCTATCTTGTCCCAATCCTCCTCCATAGGCATAGTGAATGGATGATGCATTGCCATAAATCTGTTTTCCTCATCAGACCACTCAAGGAGTGGGAACTCTGTTACCCAGAGGAAATTGTACTTGTTCTCATCAATCAGGCCAAGCTCAGCTCCGAGCATGAGACGAAGTGCTCCAAGTACATTCCATACGATTTTATTTTTGTCAGCTGCGAAAAGGAGTAAATCTCCCGGCTTTCCGTTCATCTTTGCAACAAGTGCATCAAGCTCAGCTTCTGTCATAAACTTGGCAAATGATGACTTGTATGTGCCATCCTCATTGATGCACAGATAAGCAAGTCCCTTTGCTCCACAGCCCTTTGCGTGCTCTACAAGCTTGTCAATCTTCTTACGAGGCATCTTTGCCTGTCCCTCTACATTGATACCACGGACAGAGCCACCGTTTTCAAGAGCTCCTGTGAATACTCCAAAGCCACAGTCCTTTACCACTTCCGAAACATCGCAAAGCTCCATACCAAAGCGTGTATCAGGCTTGTCAGAACCAAATCTGTCCATAGCCTCCTGCCAAGGCATACGCTTAAACGGAATCTCAACATCCACATTAATAACCTCTTTGAAAAGGTGCTTTAACAGTCTCTCATTTACCTCGATTACATCATCGATATCTACGAATGAAAGCTCCATATCTGCCTGTGTAAACTCAGGCTGTCTGTCTGCACGCAGATCCTCGTCACGGAAGCATCGTGCAATCTGGAAATATCTGTCATAGCCTGAAGCCATCAGAAGCTGCTTAAAGAGCTGTGGTGACTGAGGGAGCGCGTAAAAATGTCCGTGGTGTATACGGCTTGGCACGAGATAATCTCTGGCGCCCTCCGGTGTAGACTTGCAAAGGATTGGTGTCTCTATCTCCAAAAATCCCTCGTTTGCCATAAAGTCACGCATCACGCGAAGCACATTGCTTCTGAGCATGAGATTTCTCTGGATATCAGGACGGCGAAGATCCAGATAACGGTATTTAAGTCTGATGTCCTCGCTGGTCTTTGAATTCTCCTCAATCTGGAACGGAGGTGTCTGTGCCTCTGAAAGCACTCTGATTGATGTAGCGATAACCTCGATATCACCTGTCTTTAAGTTCTCATTGACAGCAGCTGTTCTCTTCTGTACAGTTCCCTCAACTGCGATGACGAACTCACTTCTTAAGGTGCCTGCCTTTTCAAAGCCCTCTGCACCTACATTTTCCTCGCCGAATACTATCTGAAGTATTCCGCTTCTGTCTCTTAAATCTACGAAAATGAGACTTCCTAAATTTCTTCTCTTCTGTACCCAGCCCATCACGGTGACCTTCTCACCGATATTGGCATTTGATACCTCTGTACATCTATGGCTTCTATGTAAGCCCTGCATTGATTCTGCCATTTTATACTCCTTATATTTCTACTATATACTTATTCTAATAACTGTTTGGTACCGCTGCTACACAGCTAAACTGCTGCTTATCAGATTCCTATCTGTTAAAGAACTCAACAAACTCCTCGTAGCCCTCTTTCATAAGCTGCTCCTTCTGGAATTTCTTGTTCTTGTTCATGCGCACAACAAGCACCTGCTGTCCGTTTGCTCTTGCGTCTTTTGCCTGATTCATGACATCAACAAGCTTGTCTGCCGGATATTTCTTCTCAACCAGATAAGCCACCTTCTTTGGACTCTCAGGAATCTTGAAGCCGCTCTCCATGAGAAGCAGGATAATTCTCTCAAAACCGATTGAAAAACCACAGGCCGGTACATCATTTCCGGTGAACTTTCCAATCATCTTGTCATATCGTCCGCCACCGCCACAGGCTGCGCCAAGCTCAGGCATTGATATCTCAAAAATAGTTCCTGTGTAGTAGCTCATTCCACGAACAAGTGTAGGATCAAATACGAGCTCAAACTTTGCTCCCTTTGTGGCATTGACAGCAGTGGCTATCTCTGTCATATTTGTAACCACTTCTTCATCTAAATATTCACCGAGCTTTTCTGAAAGTATATTTACACCCTCAGTGACATCCCTTGTCTGCTCCAAAAGCTTGAACAAATCAAGATATTTGTCAATATTTTCCTGTGGGTAGCCATCCTGTGCAAGCTCACTTGCAACGCCTTCCACTCCTATCTTGTCCATCTTATCGAGTGTGATAAATACGCTGTCATAATCCGCCTCAGCAAAACCACTGTAAGCTGCCATTGCCTTTAGGATTCTTCTCTCGTTGATTCTTATCTCAAAGTTCTCGAAGCCGAGTCTGCCGATTGTGGTAGTGGTTGCTGTAATCAGCTCTATCTCTGCCAGATTGCTTGGCTCTCCGAGTATATCTATATCACACTGTGTAAACTGTCTGTAGCGGCCTCTCTGAGGTCTGTCTGCTCTCCAAACACTGCCCATCTGAAGTGCCTTAAACGGCGATGGCAGGTTGTTGGCATTGTTTGAATAATATCTTGAAAGTGGCACTGTAAGGTCATAGCGCATTCCAAAGTCTACTACATCCGACTCTTCCTTTGCTGTCTCCAGATTCAGCTTCTCGCCTCTCTTCATTACCTTGAAGATCAGCTTCTCATTTTCTCCGCCCTGCTTGCTTGTGAGATTTGCTATATTCTCCATGCATGGTGTCTCTATCGGTGTAAATCCGAAGCTTCTATATGTATCCTTGATCACACTTGTCACATAATCACGGATTTCCATCTCTGCAGGTAATATATCCTTCATGCCGTTGACCGGCTTTTTGCTCAGTGCCATTTGGTTTCCTCCATCTATATTAAAATATTGAATTCATTAGCTATTCTATTATACTTTTCGGTTTTGCAATCGTCAAGGGTTTATGGCAATTATACGGGCTGCAAGCCACGGCACCTCCAGGGCACACGCATATGCTTTGCTTTCGCTACGCTTTGCCGCTAAGATACTGTACGGATTATGCTTTTTGCGCTTCTATGCTTGACGAAACCGTCGAAACGCGCCTTCCGTGGCGCGGTTCTCCTTGACTTGCCCTCCATGGCAAGTCATTTCTGTGCTTCATGTGCATAATCCTACAGTATCTAAGCGGCTTCGCTATTCGCTCAATCAAAACATATGCGTGTGCCCTGGCGGTGTCGTGGCTTGCAGCCCTTACTCTGTGACAGTATTTTCATATACCTGGTTACTTTCAAGTTACTTCAATAAACCTTGTGAACTGCAGAAATAACGTACATCTGCCGTGAAAGGTTACAAATGCTAATGTGCTTCTACTGTGGAAAATTTCAGATGCTAATGTGTATCTACTGTGGTGGATTGCAGATGCTAACGCACATCTACTGCGGCGGATTACAAATGCTAATGCACATCTACTGTGGCGGATTGCAAATGCTAATGCACATCTACTGTGGTGGATTGCAGATGCCGCACGGAGACAAGCCCATGGATTTTGCTTCTTCAAGCGTTACCTCTGTGTCACTCTTTTTCAAAGTCCGACAGCCCGCACGGTGATATTTCTTGCCGGTTGCAGTGATATGAACCATCGTCTCGCTGTTTGAGGAATCAGCAGCGCTATTTTCTGTTGCTGAGCTGTCTGAGCCTGATGATGCACTTCCTGTTGTACTGCCTGAAGAGCCGGATTCTCCTGCCCCGCTTCCAGCGCTGCTCTGCGAGCCTTCATTCTGCGGTGTATCCGTCTGAGCGCTCTGCTGCGGAGTGGCGCCATCCAGCCAGCTGTCACCATTCTCATAGTTTATTCCGACTCCGGGCTGCACATTATAGCAATAGACATTAAAAAGTATGCCGCCACCGTTATCCTCAACCGACTTTGCCTCTATGAGAACGCCGTTTGCAACTAGATTGCTGCCCGAGAACATCGGAGTCACTCTGTATAGTACATGATTTCCTGTATTGTTTACATAATCCGCTACCAGATTCTCAAACGGAAGCATGCCCTCCACATTCAGGTATCTCGTACCGGTAATAAGATTCTTCGGATTGGCATTTTCGCCGGCAAGCTGATAACCAATAAGATGACAGCGATTATATAAATACCTGTCCTTTATCACATCATACTTCACCGTATGCCAGCCTGATGGCTTTATCATTCCTATCTTGCCACGCTCCTCAGTCGGCATGATATCCTTGCAGATATTGGCATAAGCCACACCGCATCTGCCAAGTGAATCCAAATCACTGTAATTTTCAAAAGCAGTGGTAGTCATATCGCTGTCCGTAAAAAAAGGCTCATTATTGTTGACAGCCACATATGCCTTGCCATCATATGCAGGAATCGCATCGAGGGAAACGTAGGAATTGTTATTTACCAGATCCTCCTGCGGCTTTCCTGAATCCGCCTGTCCTGTACCGTTAGCACCTGAATCAGCTTCCGCCGGGTCACTTCCACTCTGTGCACCATCTGCGTTATCCTTGCTGCCTAAAGCACCGGAAGAATCCTCCCCTGCCACTACAGCTCCTGCGGCATGCCCGGCTCCTTCAGTGCCGGATAAATCAGCGGAAGCACAGCCTGTAAAAATTGTAGCAATTGCAAGTAATTCACATAATGTAATTGCAGCTGTTTTCCTTAACTTTAGCCATATGTTCATATAAAATCACTCTTTCTATCAATCGATTGATATTGGATTTTCCCTAATTACAATAAATTAAATGAATACTTAAATTACTAAACCTAATATACTTTTATTTCCTCGCTTCATTTATTATAGCAAACGTTTGTTTGTTTTTCAACCCTTGCTGTAAAGCTATACATTCCCCACTATTTGGACAGTTACTGTTCACACCTAACAGTATGACCAGCGACGCTCTCCTAGGTGGATTACCACCACAGCGTAAGGGCCGTAAGCCCCGCCCGGCGTGGTGCACACGGACTCTCGTGAGAGCGCATAGCGAAGCTGTTTAGATACTGTAGGATTATGCCCATGAAGCACAGAAATCCGCAGCCATGGACGGCTGGGGAAGGCGTTATGCGCCACGGACGGCGCATAAAAGCCGGTTTCGTCGAGCATTGAAAACCCAAAAGCATAATCCGTACAGTATCTTAACAGCGCAGCGTAGCGAAAACGAGAGTCCGTGTGCACCACAACCGGGCGGAGCTTACGGCCCGAACCAACTAAAAAAGCCACCCCAGGCATAACACCCGGCGTGGCTTTTAATCATGTATTATGAAATTATGTGAATCACCTAATGTGAATCAACACTGCTATATTGCAGAACAAATCTACTCGCAAAGCTTAGAAAACTCATCCGCAACAAACTGAACCTTGGTTCCGATAATAACCTGAACAGAATTCTTACCAGGCTTCATAACGCCTGCAACACCTGCAGATTTAATCTTCTTGTCATCAACCTGAGTGATATCCTTAACCTCAAGTCTAAGTCTTGTGATGCAGTTATCAATGCTTGCAATATTGTCTTTGCCACCGCAGCCCTCAAGAATAGTCTTTGCTACTGCTGTGTAGTCATTGTTAGAAAGCACTGCCTTCTTCTCTGCCTCGACATCATCGTCCTCTCTACCAGGGGTCTTAAGATCCCATTTCTTGATAGCGAAATAGAATACAATGTAGAATACGATAAAAGCTGCGATTCCAAGAGGAATGATGAGCCATGTCTTTGCTGCAGCCGGAAGTGAAGATGAGAATAATAAATCCATCGCACCGGCTGAGAATGAGAAGCCTGCTCTAAATCCAAGAGCTACTGTAATCATTGTGAAAATACCATAAAGTAAAGCATAAATCACATAGAGAACAGGAGCAAGGAACATAAATGCAAACTCGAAAGGCTCTGTAACACCACAGATAAATGCACAGATAGCTGCAGAAGCAAGGATACCGATGGCAGCCTTTTTCTTAGCAGTCTTTGCACACTTAACCATAGCAAGTGCTGCACCAGGAATACCAAACATCATACATGGGAAGAAACCTGACATGTACATTCCGAGGCTCCATGAAACATCCTTTGATGTCTCGCCTGCCCAGAAATGTTTGAGGTCTCCAAGTCCGATAGTATCGAACCAGAATACATTGTTTAATGCGTGGTGTAATCCTGTAGGGATTAACAGACGGTTCAGGAATGCATAGATACCTGCGCCGACTACATCAAGACCAACGATTGCTTTACCGATAGATACAAGAGCACCGAAAAGTAATGGCCATACAAACAGTAATACTACAGATGCAAGGATTGAAACAACACCTGCGATAATTGCTACGCAACGCTTGCCACTGAAGAATGACAGCCAGTCAGGAAGCTTTGTATCCTTAAATCTGTTGTAACACAAAGCACCAATAATACCGGCTAAGATACCGATAAATGGGTTTTCAATCTTGTCGAATGCAAGTGTCTTTGTAGCGCTGTCAGCGATAGATGGCATGATAGTTGTAACAAAGCCTGTAGACAGGAGTGTTGTCATCATCAGCCATGAAGCTAAAGCTGCAATACCGCCGGTACCGTCGTTCTTTTCCGACATACCGACACCAACGCCGATTACAAAAAGGATGGCCATGTTGTCAATCAAAGCGCCCCCTGCTTTAACTAAAAACAGACCTATTAAATTACGCACTCCCTCGATGTCACCACCCTGCATGGTTGCAGGACATAAAAAATATCCAATACCCATGAGGATACCACAGATAGGAAGTACTGCTACGGGAAGCATTAAAGCTTTACCCAGTTTTTGAAGAAATTTCATAAATTTCCCCTCCTTTACATTATGTATACTAAACTGGAGATACTCCAATAAAGTTCGTTATTATTATATAATTATATTCAAATCTACGCGAGACTTAAAATCTCATCACCGGCGGATACATCCCCCTCTTTGAGTATCTTTATCTCACTATAATCAGCAGTGTTGCCAATTAAAACCGGAGTAATGACATTAAGATCTGCTGCCTTAATCTGCTCCAGGTCAGCCTCCATCAAAAGGTCACCCTTCTTCACCTGATCACCAACGGAAATATGTGATTTAAAAGGAGCACCCTTTAGTATCACTGTATCCAGACCAATGTGCAAAAGCAACTCGACTCCCTGAGTGGTCGTCATGGTAAAAGCATGAAGCGTATCAAATACAGCTGTCACCTCACCATCCGCCGGAGCGTAAAACCTGCCCTCAGAAGGAATCACGGCCACGCCGTCTCCCAATATCTTCTCAGAAAAAGTAGGATCCGGAACCTCTGTAATAGGAACCACTCTGCCGTTGCACGGAGAACAGATCACCTTTCCCTTTGACTTATTCTTAAAAAAACCTAACATGATATCTCCTTTCCGTCGATATACACACTCACAATATCCAAATCATCATTGAGAAGCACAAAATCTGCTCTCTTTCCTGCAGAAATGCTGCCTGCTTCATCATAGATGCCAATCTCCTTAGCCGGATTGGCTGTAGCACACATAATAGCCTCCTCAAGCGGAATACCTGCCTGCCTTACTGTGAAACGCATACAATCCATCAGATTGGTTGCCGAGCCTGCAATTGTCCCATCATGGAGTGTAGCAAGCGGACCTCTGACCGTCACTGCCTGTCCACCGAGTGTATACTCGCCATCCTCAAGCCCTGTGGCTCTCATGCTGTCACTTATTAAAATCATGCGCTCAGCCCCAAACATGGCAAATGTCGCCCTGATAACCGACGGATGAATATGCACTCCGTCACAAATGAGCTCTGCATGACACTTTTCTGAATCTCTCACAGCCCCGATAACTCCCGGATTTCTGTGATGAAGCGGTGGCATCGCATTATACAAATGTGTGGCATGGCTTGCACCATGCTCAACAGCCTCTACTGCGGTGTCATAATCAGCCGCTGTGTGTGCTATTGAAACCACAACACTTCCTCTTACCCTGTCTATAAAATCAATCGCCCCCGGCTCCTCCGGAGCAATATCTACAAGCTTTATCAAGCCATGGGCCGCATCCTGAAGCTCACAGAAATAATCATAATCACATCGCATGATATTCTCTGCCGCCTGTGCGCCCTTTTTAGAAGGACTGATAAAAGGTCCCTCCATATTGATACCTACAAGATGTGCACCACCATGATAATTATAATCACCGGCATTTTTCATGACACTCAAAAGCTCATCCCTTTGAATGGTCATAGTAGCCGGACACACGCTCGTCACTCCGATAGAAGCCTCGTATGCTGTAATCACATCAAGCGCCTCTGTGGTGCCGTCACACATATCAGCTCCCTTGCATCCATGAAAATGAATATCCACAAGACCCGGTATCATGATAAGACCTGATGCATCTATAATCTCCTGCTGTGTGCTGTCAGCAGCCGCATCCGTGTCAGCTGTTCTCTCCAAAACACTGTCAAAACGGCCATCCTTAACGACAACATCACCTTGCATAAAGCTGCCATCCTCTGTAAATACCCTTGCATTTTTTATTAACATATACATGTACCTTCTCAACTAAAAAACATCTACAAGCAACTCAGTGCAGCCTCATCCGCTACAAGCGTAACATCATTATGCAGCTGCAATACAGAAGCCGGCACCTGTGGTGTAATCGGTCCAAAGAAAGCCTTGTGCACAATCTCAGCCTTATCCTCACCACTTGCAACAATAAGAATCTTCTTAGCCTGCATGATGGTCTTGATGCCCATTGTATAAGCCTGCTTCGGAACATCATCAGCCGATGCAAAGAAGCGCTTATTGGCCTCAATAGTAGACTCTGTCAGATTCACACAGTGTACCTGCTTGTCAAAAGACTCGCCCGGCTCATTAAAACCGATATGACCATTGTGCCCGATACCAAGAAGCTGTAAATCAACACCGCCAAGAGACTGAATCAGCTCTGTATAGCGCTTGCACTCCTTCTGTGAATCCGGCTCCATGCCGTTTGGCAGGTGAGTATTCTCAACCGGAATATTCACATGATCAAACAAATTCTGATGCATAAAATAATAGTAGCTCTGGTCATTCTCACGGCTTAGTCCCTTGTACTCATCAAGATTCACCGTCATAACCTCTGAGAAGTCCAAATCCCCCTTCTTGAACCACTCAACGAGCTGCTTATACAAGCCGATAGGTGTAGAGCCTGTAGCCAGTCCCAATACACAATTAGGCTTCATAATCACCTGTGCCGATATGATATTTGCAGCCTTTCTGCTCATATCTGCATAATCCTTAGCATTATATATTCTCATGAAAAATCCCTCCAATTCGTAAAATATACCCAATACTATCTGCACAACCTTCAAATGTGCTGCTTGATTGCATATATGCATTTTACCTTATATAGGACATTTTGTCCAGTACTTTTTGTCATATTTTGCATATTTTATAAAAAAAATATTAAATTTTAATGTGGTAAAGTGGTAAAATTGCATAAAAACTCACTTCAACCGAGCTCTTTCACCGTGCATGAATATTGCTTGCTTTTCTTAGTTATAGTTCAAAGTTAAGATTAATCACATTACAGAACAATAACCCTTATAGTATCATCTCCAAGAGTAAAAAATAATCCAATAGACTTGTTAACTATCGTTCTTTCATACTCTTTTTGAGAACACATAGCATATAAGGTAACATTATCATCAATTTTTGCAGCCACAAATCTATTTCTTTTCTCATAGTTTTAGTCCTTACGGATGGGTAATAGTATAGCTATCTTTGTTTACTACCTCCGAAAAATACCATGATACCATCGCCCATTATATCAATTACATTACCATTATAAATTTTCACAACCTCAAGTAATGCAGGAATATACACATGCATAGTAAGAAATGTCTGTTCAGGACCAATCTTAATTGCTCTTTTAGTTGAGCTTCTCATATCGACAAACAAAACTGCAAAATTATCCTTTGTATAATTACCAAAATTTAATCTATTTGCTTCATATCCCGGTACAACATCGGAAATCGCACTATTAAAACTTTCATTCATCGATTTATGAACTATCCTTAACGATTCCTTAGCTCTGTTATATGACTCTTTTGCAACGTTATACACACGGTCAATATCTTTTTGTAACATACCCTTTCCTCCATAGTCTATCTATTCTAGAAATGAATAAGAATAAATTGTATGATATATGTCATCAAGAACACTAGTGAGAAGATAAACAACTTCACCGTCATATTTGCTAATTTCATTTTCTTCAAATTAATATCATTTAATTTAAATAGCTCGATTGCCATATCATCTAACAATTCCTCTTCTGATTTTGCATTTAACTCCTCCAAATATTTTTCAGCACCATTTTGAATCCGGCCAGCATTTAGAAACCATGAGGTCGTCCTATTCGCTGTAACTGTTCTGGCAAAATAGTTTTTAATCCATACACATATACCAATATCGTAAACACTATAAACCCACTTACCGATATCAACACTACCGATTTTTCCAGAATACTATGGTATAATTCAATCGCATCAATCAAATTATCATATATGCTCAATAATCCCGCAATTATAACCCCTTGTGCTGCCATAATTATCGAAACCTTTGTATCCATTAAATGAATATAACCTGATATATCTGAAATTGCAGCAGATAGATAATTTTGTCTAACCTGCAACAAATCATTTTCCCATAGAAGTGCCTTTACCCAGTCACTATATAAGCTCGCCGGCAGCTGTTATATCGCCTAGCATGAAAGCTCCGCAAGTATCTGGATTGTTTTAGCAAGAAGCAATGGATCAGTTTCGTTTGAAATACGCAGATTCATGTTTCCAATCATTAACTCCATTGTGGCTGTATCAGTATTTTTATTCATGTCAGCTGGAACCGAAATGGAATTCATCTCAATTTTTACAACTTCCTGATACTTATTATGAGTTGATAATTAACTTGTTGCAATCCGTCGAATTATTTTGCGCTTACCATGTATCCGGCATTTAAAAAAATTGCATATGCAAATGGTTAAACAGTAAACATTAGAGACAACTAGCCTAAACAGATGCTCTACTGTTTAACATATAATAGAAGCCCCAGTAGTTCCAGCTACTGGGGCTTCTATTTGGGTGTGCCATGACACTCTTTAGCATTTCAATCTAGAACATCTTATATTTATGTTCTAAAAATTTTTTAATATATCTCTACTTAAATATCCTAATTTCGGTTTTGTAATTGATTTATTATGGTTTTTCTTTCATCCCCTTGAATTCCCAAAGCATTTAGTGCCTGATCCACTGTAAGTTTCATATTCTCCATAAGATTTTTCACAGAAATCATCTTTTCCTTTACCGCATATTCTTTTGCATATTCCTTTGCATATTCCTTTGCATATTTTTCAACTGCTTCACACATTTGCTCACGCCCCTTTTCAGTATCCTTAAAATGCTTTACACCTGTTGCTAATGCAGCATAATGAATCTTATCTGAATCTGTCTGACGAAAATCATTCATTAGCTGTCCAATTTCATCATTACCTTTATAGTTACCATTTACATATATAATAAGGGAACCATCATCAAATAATTCTTCTGTTTCCCTTATATATCGGTCTATGTGATATACTGGTAAACCCTTTCTAAATTTATCATGTTTATATATAAATATGATATACGAATCCTTAAGTTGCCTGAACTCCTGTCCTTCGTCTAACATTTTAGAATCTACCATACTGCTATGATATCTTGCTCGTCTGATATGTGCCCCTGCCGAATTTCCTTGTACTTCAATATCAATTTCATCACCGTTCACATCGATCGCATGAACATCCAATGTTATATTTCTTCCACCTACTTCATGACTTTTTATCTCATCTTGTCCAATAACACTAATTACATTAATGTTCCTTCCCAATATGATTCTAAGCATAAGCTCTGTTGCTTCGATATTATTGTCGAAAACTCTACTCATTAAATCATCATCAAATAGAGTAAGTTTATCCACCAGTTCATTAACATTTTCCTTAGCCATTATATCCTCTCTTTCAAATTCATATTACCACGTATCGGTATTTCAATCAAATAAAATAATCATAAAGAATGAATTATTCTTTTTGCATCTGGACAACCATACCCAGTACTCTTCATTTGAATATATAATCTTCATCCCCTCTTGTACGAATTTTTTCGTTTTTACGTATCACATGGTATAAAATTACAATTTTTCTAGTTGTTCATCTTCAAAGCATCCATATAGCCCAAAAGTCTCTTTTGCTGCTTATAATCCAACTGCTGGTATGTCTCAACTACCATTCCAAGTTCAGTATCTTTTGCAAAAACATATGTCTGATTATCCCTACTTCTGGTTCCAATATGCTCTGCTCCTGACAATAACTCATATGGCGAAATATCCAGCACCTCGCATATAATCAATATCTTGTCACTTACCGGATTAGTATGTTTTTTCTTCCAGTCGCTAATTGAACTTTCCGCAATGCCAGTCTTCTGTGAAAATTCCTTCTGACTCATACCTTTTTCTTTTAATTTTTCAAATATTCTGTCACTTATTGTTTTCATATTCAAATCCTAATAGTTTAATAATTCACAACTTTTATCCGTTATTAAACGTTCCTTAACCTCAAGTTGTTTTTTATGTTATCACACTTAATATACAATTTCAATAGTCCGTATATCCAAATTTATTAATTTATAAAAATTTAATTATGCCTGACCCAACTGAGTTGTATAATCTTTTAATCATATTTTTAATAGTTGCCACATATATGGACACCCGCAAAGCCTTTATTTTACTGCATTCCAGACAAGTGAACACCCTACCGGACAACTGAACATTACCACTTATAAAAAGAATAACATAATACGCCTATAGTTGCATAAACTACAAGCGGAAAAAGCCACGCTCCTATGTCACGTGTTATAGGGTATCCACCCTCCCCCCAATATAGGCAACCTCTGGTCAACTTGGCCAAAAGCTACTATCAACTCTCATATGTTGACTGCATGAACCCGTGGCTGCGCTTTGAAGGCACAAAGAAAAGGCTCTGACTCTCAGGCAATATTGCCTAAAAATCGGAGACTTCCGCATTGGGAACAGCTTAACACAGCCATCCCTACAGTAAACATATTTAATATTATGAATTACTCTTCAAATAATATGTCATACACAAACACATTGTATTATCATCTATCACATTTCTTAATTTTGGCACACCATAAAGCAAATATGATTCTGTCTTCCAGCAAAAAAAATATTTCTTATCATTTTCTACACATTTGCATCCGCCTTTAAAATTCCACTCAATTTGTTTTTTTGCAGCTTTTATATTATTGGATTGCGCATAATATATTGATAAGTTTGATTTACCCATATTCTCTGTTAGCGTAACAGTAAATTGACTATCAAATGCCCAATCGTCAAGATTATCTACATATAAATCCACATCCGAAGATTGAGAAACAATGTATTTTAGAATATCTCTATATTCACCATCCATTAATTTTCTATCATTAAAAACTTCATCTGTGATAAGGGTATAATCAATACTTTTTTTGTTTTTTGTGAAATGTATCTTTTTTAACTCATCATATAGACCACTCTTTTCTTCAAGAATCTCTCCTTCATACCCCTGTTGATTAATTCTTCTATACTTAAAATGGTTCTTTAATACCTTTTTATTATTTATCTGTTCAATGATATAATCTTTGTACAATTCCAACAACTCTTTATGCTTATTTGATACTTGTACAATATCAATATCCAAACCATTCGAACTTACATATATGTGAATTGGTATTTTAATATATTTAACAAACGTACTATCAACCTTATCTATTTTCAACAATTCTTCTTTTACCGGCTGAACTCCCTCTGAAAAATACAAAACATTTTCTTCGTCAAATATCTGAGATATCCTTTTGAATTGCTCTATATAATATTTGACTTCTCCAGTAGGAATTATTGGTTTCAATTTTCCATCGTTATCTCGTACATTATTTTGCAATTCATACGCTGAAGAATCAATAATATTCCCTAAGATTCCATCAAGACATACATTTTTCAGAATATCTTGTTTTTTTTCTGTTCTATTAAGGTTGTTTAACGCATCTCTACCTGCTGTCATCATCTTACAAGAATTAGTCGATACCATTACAAGATTTTTTGAATACAAATCTGCTAACGTTACATCTAACAACTTTCGTTTCAATCCTAATATCTGAGCTATCTCATCAATTTGATAGACACCTACATCAATAAGCTGAAGTACTTTTTCTTCAACAAGACTAATTGGCATAATGGTTCTCTTGGTTACAAGCAATGATGTCTCATATATTGGTACATATACTAAATCAGAAAAAAGATAATCATATCCTTCATTTACTGGTATAATGTGTTGGAACAAATCTTCCATTAATTTTTTCAAAATAGATTTCCTCCCTTACATGAAATAATCTTGCAATGATCGTGAGTTCTAATGTAGTCTATTATTTCAATAAATTTATTATTTGGATTATTATAATTATAAAAGAAATTTAAGTCACCACAGATTATCAACAATTTTTTTGCCCTAGAAAAAGCAACATTTACACGCTCCTTTTCTTTTTGGAATCCAATTGAATTATCTGTCCTTACTGTACTATACATAATAATATCATTCTCGCGTCCTTGAAAAGCATCTAACACATTAATATCAATTTGTGCAATTTTATCATATCCGATTGCTTTAACTGAATTTCGAAGAATATCTTTTTGCCCACTATATCCGGTAATTATCCCTATATCTTGGTTATCTAATTCATTCGATTTCTTTAAATCATCAAGAATATCTAAAATAATACGTTTTTCTTCCTCATTCATGAATGAATTTCCTTTGGTTTTCTTCTGCTTCCTTCTTCTGTTTTCTGAAGTATCAAACCAAATTATAGAATTACCCTCGTATCTCGATAGTCCATGAAGTTTATCTTCGTCCTTGCACCCAGTATCAATTGTTCCTCCATAGAAAACAGTACTAATCAAATTTCCAATATTTCTTATCATTCTATATTGGGTACTTAAAACTTGCTTATGTGAATCTGGTAATGTTTCAAATAATATATCAAACATTCTATATTCCGGATCTTTTGTCAGTTTTGCAATCTTTGGAGATATGCTTTGGTCTGCATAGGCTGGTAACTGATTTTGATCTCCTACTAAAATTATCTTTTTAGCTTTTATTATAGAAACCAGCAATTCCGGTGTTGTTGCCTTTGCAGCTTCATCAATAATAACATAATCAAATTCCATATCTTTAACAAAACTATTTGCTAAAAAACCTATACATGTTCCTGCTATAACCGTAGCACTTCGTACTAACTGATAATCAAGGCAGTCCTTTTCTACAGCCCTATCAATCCAATCCTTTTGTATTTCTTTTATTTTCTTCCATCTATCAAGAACTCTCTGATCTGATATGTCTTGGTATACTTCTTCCATACTTTTGTCATACTCTTCAACATTCTTCTTCACATCAGAAAAAAGCTTGTCTCTATGAGCTGGCATCGTATATCTACAAGATATTTTGGGTGATACGTTTTTGTCAGCTCCTATTCTGACTATTTCTAAATCATCTGAAATAGTACTGTCCAGGCCTTCCAAAATATTATCCACCGCTGTATGTGACTGCGAAACAATAAGTATTCTAGGACTATCTGCTGTTTTTATAGATTTCGTAACAACTTGTCCTATTATTTCCTTTATTACCTTTGTTTTTCCAGTTCCAGGTGGTCCCTGTATCAATCCAATATTTTCAGAGTTTAATGCTTTTTTCACCGCTTGTTGTTGTGACGGATTTAGCTTTTGTGCAATAAATTTGGGTTCAAATATCGTCGGTATCTCCTCTGGTTCTTCAACATTTAACAAAATATCTTTCAAATTTCGTGCAGAATACTCTTCACTTTTTAATGATCTAATTGCACTCATCTGGCGCTTATAAGAACTGGTATTTGCACGAAAGTCTTCCATAACATTGCTTTTCTTCTTAAGCAGTGTTCTTACATTTCCTTTTAACACTTTTTTAGGCATTTGTATAACTATTTTAACGCTATCATCATCACATATAATATCATCTAGAATACCCAATTCAAAATATATAGGTTGTCCTCTATCATCAACACCTTCAATAATAAATTTTGTATTTTGCTCCAACTCATCTATTGACTTATTTTGACATTCTTCTACTTCTAAAACAATTTGACCATTATCAATATACGATTCAGAATATACTATTTTTGCAACTTTGTCCTTTTCGCTAATAATAGATTCCTCTAATCCCTCTTGCCAACTTCCAAATAGCTTATCAAATTTTTCTTCACGTTCCCTGTATCGTTCGTTCTCTTCACGTCTATTTTTAAACATGATCCATAGCTTTTTATTATCTTTTCCATTATGACATGTATATCTAAATCTAGAGTCATAAAAAGAGAGCTTACCTTCAATTTTAAAACTCCTGCGAATATTAATATTTCTACGGTCAGTTGCAACTTCAGAAATCCTCATCACTTCAAAAGATTCTACTTTTTCATCATAGCTACATTCCACTACAATATTTTTTCCTGTAATGACATATTTCTCATGCTTTTCATCATAATATCCGTATCTTTCTGAAAATTCTCTTTTTAAAAATGAATTGGTAAATTGCGTCATGTTCATGCTATTTTCAATTACCATACTACGTTTCAAATAGCGCATTTTTTCAAAATCGATAAAAACACTATAATCATTTGCAGATGTGTTTAATTCACCTATTAATTGTGTAAATACATCTGTAATTACATCTATTGATTCAGGTCTATCAGATGGATTATCCTGTAGCATCGAACAAAGCATACCTTTTAACAATTCATCCAAGCTAGATTTTTCAATCAAACTAATCATTTCTACATTTGATTCTGCTTCTTTACACAAAAAGAATTCAGCAAAAATAGCACCTAAAGAATAATAATCGCATTTTTCAGTAATATCATTTCCTTTTACAACTTCTGGAGCCGAATAATTTTCTGAAAACATTGGCATAGTAGTTTCTTTCTCAATAATTGTCTTTATCTTGCTTGAACCAAAATCTATGATTGTAATCTCGTCATTTACATCATCATAAATGATATTTTGAGGTTTTAAATCTCTATGTATTACATCATTTGCATGTGCATTATATACTGCCTGCAAAATTTTAAAACAGATTTCGTACTTTTTTAATTGCGGAAACAAATGCCAATCATACAAATCCAAAGTCTTTCCATCTACATAATCCATTAGTATGGCGCCATAATTTGATTTTCCCTTATATTTTAACGATGCTGTTGTATCTCTTATCTTTACAATATTACTGCAAGAATTCAATACTTTAAGAGCTTCCATTTCTCTGTTAAATACTAATTTCTGAAAGGGCTCATTAATCCCCCCATACAATTTCAAAACATATATCTTATCTTTTCCTTTAACCTTAACCTTAAAAATGTGATTATCCCATATTCTCGATTTATGTATTTCTTCTATCACAGTATAATTAAATTCTGACATTTATCTTCCTCCCATAGTAATAAGCACCTTAAGCTATTCTGCTACACATATTTCTTCTATCATTGAGATTTTCATTCTTTAACCAATTCCACAATATCTTGGATTTGACAATCAAGTGCAGTACAAATTTTACAAATAACCTCTGTAGATACATTTTCATTTTTTCCCATCTTTGCTATCGCATTTGTTGTTATTCCAGCTTTTTCTCTTAACTGTGATTTACTCATATCTAAATCTATAAGCTTTTTCCACAACCTATTGTAATTTACAGTCATATCATCTCTCCTAATAATACATATCATCATAAGTGCACATTTATAGTATAGCAAACCGCATTGAATTTCTCAATAATTTCTTGATAATTTCTATTGTCATGAAAATTGCAAAGTTTAATTCTACCATCCATTTATACAGTGGAATTCTCTTCTACACAAGTGGAGTTTAATCTTTCATATCATAAATGGTATGCTCATGTTGGCCTTCTGACAGCAGTAGAAGGAGAACTAGCATGAGCAAATATATTCCCGGTAATCAAAAACATCTTACTCTCGAAGATCGCAAATACATTGAAAAATTCCTAAACGCTGGCTGTTCTTTTAAGGACATTGCAAGATATCTTTGTAAAGATCCAACAACAATCTCAAAAGAAATCAGGCTGCACAGGCTCAGCGACTGGTATCACAAAGGCTGTTTTAACAATGCACGACTGCCCAAAAATACCGCTATGATGCTATTTTTGCTGACCGCAAATACAAAGAATGTCTTTCACAGTCCAGGGCCGGTATAAACATGACCAGACACGAACTGCATCAGAAAGATATGGTCATCACGCCCCTGATTTTTCAGGGACAGTCTCCATATCAGATTATAACGAATCATCCAGAACTCGATATGTCCGTGAGAACTCTATATTCTTACCTTGATAAAGGAATCCTGTCCGCAAGAAACATCGATCTGAAACGTCAGGTAAAATTCACCCCCCGCAAAATACACAAGACCCAGATCAAAGACGGAGCCGTTTTTATCAGACGTATGTTTTCTGATTTTCAAGCCCTTGAACTTGACCATTTTGCTTAAATGGATACCATTCACTCATCACAGGACTCAAAGCGTGTCATCCTGACATTCTTCTTACCCCATGAAAAAATGTTTCTTGCATTCATTATGAACAGATGCACCAAAGGTGCCGTAAAACTTGTTTTTAACAAGTTGGAACACCAGCTTGGCACTTATGATTTTTTAACCTTATTCAACACGATTCTTACGGATCGCGGATCCGAATTCGGAGA